>Ga0208328_1000048_pt1 | contig 74720 bp, 68 predicted proteins | sample DeeseametaMP2633_FD_184170 | JGI IMG/M metagenome (GOLD analysis project Ga0208328, IMG submission 184170) | Marine microbial communities from the Deep Atlantic Ocean - MP2633 (SPAdes) | ecosystem: Environmental > Aquatic > Marine > Unclassified | place: Northeast of Antigua and Barbuda, North...
CCCCGCCGTTACGTTGCCCATCGCCCTGATCGGCACATTCGCGGCGATCTATCTTGCCGGTTTCTCCGTGAATATCCTGACGCTTTTGGCATTGGTGCTGGCAACAGGCATGGTCGTCGATGACGCGATCGTCGTTCTCGAGAACATCGTTCGAAAGCGCAACGAGGGCATGGGGCCGCGCGCCGCCGCCGTCATCGGTGTGCGCGAGGTATTCTTCGCGGTTATCACCACGACCGCGACACTTGCCGCAGTGTTTATCCCCATTTCCTTCCTGCCCGGACAGGCGGGCGGCCTGTTCCGCGAATTCGGTTTCGTGCTCGCCTTTGCCGTCATGCTGTCCAGCGTCGTCGCGTTGACCCTGTGTCCGATGCTCGCCTCGCGCCTGATCAAGGGGCGCGACATGGATGGCTCGCACGGCACGTCGCCCCTGCATCGCTTTGGCGGCTGGCTGACGATCCTCTATCAGCGCATCCTGCACAAGGCGCTCGACGCACCGCTGATCGTGGTGATCATAGCCGTTATCACGACAGCAGCCGCCTTCGGTCTGCTGCGCTCCATCCCGCAGGAACTGACGCCCCCGGAAGACCGTTCGATTGCCCTGATGCGGGTGTCCGCGCCGCAGGGCGTCAGCCTCGATTTCACCCGCGAGAAAATGCGCGAGATCGAGCGCCTCGTGGAGCCGCTGCGTGAGAGCGGCGAGGTGCAGAATATCTTCTCCATCGCGGGCATGGGTTCGTCCGCCAATAGCGGCTTCATGGTTCTGACGCTCGCGCCGTGGGAGGAACGCAGCCGCGGGCAAGCCGAGATCGTCGCCGACATGAACCGATATGTCCGTCAGGTCGCGGGGGTGCGCGCTTTCGCCATCCAGCCCAACAGCCTCGGCATCCGCGGCGCCGGGAACGGTCTGCAATTCGCCTTTGTCGGCAACAGCTATGCGGAACTCGGCGAGGCCGCCGCAAGGATGGAACGCCTTCTGGAAGACGATCCGCGCTTCAATCAGGTGCGGCTCTCCTACGAGACGACGCAGCCGCAGCTTTCCGTGCGCATCAACCGCGAGCGTGCGTCCGATCTGGGCGTCGACATCAATGGACTGGCCGAAGCAATGCAAGCGCTGCTCGACGGCCGGCAGGTGGCCGAAGTATTCATCAACGACCGCTCCTACCCGGTCAAACTGGTGTCCACGACGACGCCGATCAACGACCCGACCGATCTGGAGGCGATCTACCTGCAGGCGGGCGATGGCCGAATCGTCCCGATGTCGACTATCGCCGAACTGCGCGAAAAGGCGGTGGCCCCGAGCCTTAGCCGCGAACAGCAATTGCGCTCCGTGTCTCTGACCACCGGTCTCGCCGAAGGGTTCGCGCTTGGCGATGCTTATCGCGAGGTCCAGCGCATCGCCGAGCCGCTGCTGCCGCCCGGTGCCCGCGTTATCCCGCTTGCAGAGGCGGCGACCCTCGACCAGTCCTCGCGCGACATGGTCTTCACCTTCGGCATCGCCATCGTCGTCGTTCTGCTGGTGCTCGCCGCCCAGTTCGAAAGCTTTGTCTCTGCGCTGATCATCATGGCGACTGTTCCGCTCGGTCTTGCCTGCGCCATTTTCGCCATGGCGATCACCGGCACGAGCCTCAATGTCTACAGCCAGATCGGCCTCGTCCTGCTGGTCGGCATCATGGCCAAGAACGGCATCCTGATCGTCGAATTCGCGAACCAGTTGCGCAATCGCGGTCGCTCGGTTCGCGAGGCGATCGAACAGGCGGCAAACATCCGGCTCAGGCCTGTCATGATGACGATGATCTCCACCGTGCTCGGCGCGGTGCCTCTCATCTTCGCTTTCGGGGCGGGGGCCGAGGCGCGTACCTCGCTCGGTTGGGTGATCGTCGGCGGCCTCGGCCTCGCGACGCTCGCCACCCTGTTCCTGACCCCCGTCGCCTATCTCCTCCTGGCCCGCCTGTCGGCGCCCAGCGCAGCCAGCGAAGCCAGATTGCAGCGCGAGTTGCAGGAGATGATGGAACGCGAAGCGGCGGCAGGATCGTCTTAGACTGCCGCTCCGCCCGTGACGGTATCCAGTGCAGTGCCTGAGGGGATTTGTTTAGGATACCGAGAGCCGAACGCTCTGAAATTCGCAAGCCGGATTTCCGGCAATGCGCCGTCCGCCACGTCCGAATTAGACAAAGCACTCTATTGACCGATACGGATCTCGGCGATCGAGGAAATCGTCAAGCGGCGCTTTCCGATGTATGGCCGAAGCGGGCCTCGTCGCCCGGTCACGATCTTCCCGTAGGCAAAAATATCCGGGCGGAATTCCGCCCGGATAAGATCAATTGATATGGTAAGGGTCTGCTTCAAGCCGCGCGTGAGACGGCCCTGCCGCCGGACGGCTTTTCGTCCTTGAGGCGGAACCGGGCGATCAGGCCCGCCAACCCGACGGCCTGAGTGTTCAGCTGGTGCACCACGGCGTTGGTCTCTTCTGCCATTGCGGCATTGCGCTGCGTGACCTCGTCCATCTGGGCGACGGCCCGGCTAATTTCCTGCAGGCCGGTGGCCTCCTGGTTCGAGGCGGTAGCAATGCCCTGGATGCTGTCGTTGATTTCGGAGACATAGCCCGAGATCGTTTCCAGCGCTTCACCCGTCGCCTTGACCAGATCGACGCCCGAAGACACTTCCGAAGACGATTTGTTGATCAGCCCGCTGATCTCCTTGGCGGCGGCCGCCGAACGCTGCGCCAGTTCGCGGACTTCCTGCGCGACGACGGCAAAGCCGCTGCCGGCTTCGCCGGCCCGGGCGGCCTCGACGCCGGCATTGAGCGCCAGCAGGTTCGTCTGGAAGGCGATCTCGTCGATAACGGAGATGATTTGGGAAATCTCGTGCGAGACGGTTTCGATCCGGTCCATCGCGGCGACTGCATCCCGCACGACGACGCTGGACCGCTCGGTCGTCCCGCGCGCCTCGTCGGATTTGCCGGCAACGATACGCGCCTTTTTCGAGGTTTCCTGGACGGTCGACGCCATCTGCTCCAGCGCGGCGGAAGTCTCTTCCAGGGAAGCCGCCTGGGTTTCGGTCCGTCGCGACAGGTCGTTGGCCGCGGAGTCGAGCTCGTTTGTATTGTTGCGGATCGCGGCGACGTTCTCGTTCACCTCACCGAGCGTAGCTGACAGCATGTCGAGCGTCGCGTTGAGGTCGGTGCGCAGTCGGTCGAGATCGCCGGGGAAGGGAGCGCCGATCCGGATGGAGAGGTTGCCTTCCGCCATCGATTTCAGGCTTGCCGCGATCGTGTCGACGACGGCTCGTACGGTCTCGGCTTCGGCGGCCTTGGCGCGCTCGTGTTCGACGCGCTCGGTTTCCGCGGACGACCGCGCATTTTCGGCGTCGAGATTGCTTCGGTCCGCGGCATCTCGCGATTTTTCGGCGTCAGCGAGCGCGCGCTCGGCTTCTGCGAAGGCGTTCGCCATGCGCTGCGTCATCTGCAGCAGGATGCCAGCCTCAACCACGAGGATGACCGCATGCAGCGCCACGCGTGATAGGGTGGCCTCGCCGGGAAAGACCGCGGCGGGCAGCACGACGTAAAGCGCCAGGTGATGAATCGCCGTGACCCCCGTAAACGCGACGATCGGCCGCCAGTCGATCCAGGCTGCCGTGATCGCGAGCGCCGCGAAGAAATACATATGGATGTCGATCTGCAGCGGCGAGCCGGTGAAACCATAGACCAGCAGTGCGACAAGGCCGGCCTGGGCCGCGCCTGTCGCTATCCGCGTCGCCGGCCCGGTTCGGTCTGTCATCCATGCGGCAGTAGCTGCCCCTGCGAGCAACAGCGCGCCGCCGATCAAGACGACGAGGCTGGCTTCCGTGCTCCAGATCGCGCGGGCCGCGATCAGCGCAACGTTCACCCAAAGCATGGAAATGACAAGAACTGATGCCCTCTGGCGGAGAACCGATAATCCGTTCATGTTGAAACTCCTACAGTGCATGCTGGGGCCAACCTGCCATTCAGAATGAACAGGGCGCCAGACGCGAACAGACGGTTGACGAAATCGGGTGACGAGCCTTCGGCGACAGCGAGCCAGGGGCTGCGCCCTCCATTGACGAGAGTTCCGCCGGCATTGGCGATGATCGAGATCACGCGTTCCGGCGGGCTCCAGGGTGGGGCAACGACAACGACACGGCTTCCGGTGGGAACAGCCGCGATCGCGAAGACAACGACAAGCGCGGCGATAAGATTCAGCGCGATCAGTCGTCTTTGAATTCGGGATTGGCGGTTGGCCTTGAGAGTTGCGTCCTGGTCCATGAAGCCCATTTTTTATTGCCCGGTCGCACAACCGGGATGTCGGACTTCATGTCACCGCTACGGCGTCATCGCTTGGCAGGGATGTAGCCTTTTCAACTTTAATTTCAGGTTAAGTAAAACATGCAGCGGAAATGCATCTTCTCTGACATCAATTTCCAAACCCTTTGAATTGCGTATGGCGCCTTGGGTGCGAGAAAAACAACCTATAGATGCATTTCTTTTTGAAAATATTTCGGGCTAGTTTGGCGGTTGTGACAATTCAGGATGGTGTCGCCCCTTCGCTCGTGGCAGCAAAAGCCAATGGCGATAGCAATGGAATTCCGGGAGCGGTTTCCGTTGAGCGGGATCAACGTAATCGTTTCAATTGTATCCCAATGTGCTGGCGAACAGATGGAACGACATGGACAGACGCTCCGAAAACGAGATCATCTTCCGCACCGATGACGTGACCAAGGTCTACGACACCGGCGAGGTGAAGGTCTATGCGCTTGCCGGTGTCGACCTCGAGCTCTACGCCAGCGAGCTGACCGTCCTTCTCGGCCCGTCGGGCAGCGGCAAGTCAACGCTTCTCAACATTCTCGGCGGCCTCGATCACGCCACCAGCGGAGATGTCTGGTTCCGCGATCTCCAACTGTCGGCGCTGAACGACCGCGAACTCACCCGCTACCGCCGCGACAATGTCGGCTTCGTCTTCCAGTTCTACAATCTGGTTCCGAGCCTGTCGGCGCGCGAGAATGTGGCGCTCGTGACCGACATCGCGCCCGATCCGATGCCGCCGGAGGAAGCGCTGTCGCTCGTCGGTCTCGGGCATCGCCTCGATCATTTTCCAGCCGAGATGTCGGGCGGCGAACAACAGCGCGTGGCGATTGCCCGCGCCATCGCCAAGCGGCCGGACGTCCTTCTTTGCGACGAGCCGACGGGCGCGCTCGACTCCAGAACCGGCATCACCGTGCTGCAGGCCCTGAAGGACATCAACGACAGATTCGGCACCACGACCGCGGTGATCACGCACAATGCCTCGATCCGCAAGATGGCGCATCGCGTGATCCGTTTTCAGGACGGGAGGATCGGCGAGGTCGAGGTCAACGAGACCCGCATCGATCCGAAGGACATCGAGTGGTGAGGCGATGAGGGCGCTCGACAAGAAGCTGCTGCGCGATTTTCGCCGCCTCTGGGCACAGGGGCTGTCGATCGCGCTTGTCCTTGCCTGCGGGGTCGCTGTCCTTTTGATTTCCTACGGCATGTACGGTGCGTTGCAGAACACGCGTTCGGCCTATTACGAGCGCAACCGCTTTGCTGATATATTTGCAAGCGCGACGCGCGCGCCGCGCACTCTGAAGGACGAGATCGCCGGTATCGAGGGCGTCTGGGCGGTCGAATTGCGCACGGTCAAGGATGCGGTGCTCGACCTTCCGAACCGGGTCGAGACAGCGACAGGGCGGATCATTTCCCTTCCCGTCAACGGCGCGGTCCTGAATGTGCCGATCATCCGGTCGGGCAGGGTGCCTGATCCGGGCGCATCAGACGAGATCATGGTCAATGAGCCTTTCGCGATCGAAAACGGTTACGAGCTTGGCGACGTAATCCATGCCAATCTGAATGGCAGAAAGCGGCCGCTGACCATTGTCGGTACCGCCCTGTCGCCGGAATATATCTACACGATCGGGCCCGGCTCGCTGATGCCGGACAACGCGAATTTCGGGATATTGTGGATGGCGGAAGGCGCGGCGTCCTCCGCCTTCGACATGACAGGCGCCTTCAACGATGTGAGTCTCAAACTGACCCGCGACGCTGATCCCGAGGAGGTCATCGACCGCCTCGACGAGATTCTCGAGCCCTACGGCGGAACCGGTGCCTATGGCCGTGACCAGCAGCTGTCCGATGCGTTTATCGACTCCGAGCTTCTCGGCCTGGAAACCATGGCGCGCATCCTGCCGCCGGTCTTTTTCGGGATCGCCGCCTTTCTGGTCAATATGGTCATCGGCCGCATCGTCGCGCTCGAACGCAGCCAGATCGGGCTGATGAAGGCGCTCGGCTATTCCAATTTCACCATCGCTGCTCATTACATCATGCTGGCCGTCCTGATTGCGGTGATCGGCGTCCTGATCGGCTGGATCCTCGGCGCGTGGCTGGCGCGGGGGCTCGCGCAGATTTACGCCGAGTTTTTCACTTTCCCATATCTGATCTTCAGCGTCTCGAAATTCACCTACGCGCTCTCGGCGGTGCTTGGCTTGCTGGCGGCTGCGTTCGGCGCCGTCCTCAATGCGATGAAGGCGGCGAGGCTGGCGCCGGCCGTCGCCATGTCGCCGCCGGCGCCGCCCAATTTCCGGCGCGGCGTCCTTGACCGGTTGTTCTCGACCATGCGGCTTTCGCAACCGACCATGATGATCCTGCGTGGCATCATGCGCTGGCCGCTGCGCGCATCGCTGACGTCGTTTGGCATGGCGCTCGGCGTCGCCGTTCTCGTCGCGTCGAGCTTCTTCAACGATTCCATGGACGAGATCATCGATGTCGCCTTTTTCCAGTCCAACCGCCAGGACGCCGTTCTGTTGTTGACGCGAAACCAGCCGATTTCGGTGCTCGAGGACATCGAACGATTGCCGGGCGTCCTGCGCGCGGAAGGCCAGTTGAGCCTGCCCGTCCGTCTCTCCAACGGCCACCTGGAAAAGCGTGTGTCTATTGAGGCGAGCTGGCCCCATTCCGATCTCAGCCGCGTCATCGATCCGGACGGCAAGGTGATCGAGGCGCCCGCCGAAGGCATTCTCCTGAGCAAACGGCTGGCGGGCCAGTTGGGCGTCAGTCCGGGGGACGGGCTGGACGTCGAATTCCTTTCCGGCCGGCGCGAAACGCATCGCCTTTTCGTCAGCGGTATCGTCACCCAGTATTTCGGCATTGGCGCCTATATGAACGCCGATTATGCAGCGTGGCTGTTCCGCGAGACGCCGCAGATATCAGCCGCCAATGTGCTCGTAGACGACACCCGCATCGACGATCTGCATCGCGCGCTGAAAGACATGCCCAACCTTGCCGGCCTGATCATGTTGAACGACACGCGCCAGACCTTCCGCGACACGATCAAGGAAAACATTGTCATCCAGTCGGTCATCTATATCGCCATCGCCGCGATGATCACCATCGGCGTCACCTATAACAGCGCGCGCATCCAGCTGTCGGAACGGGCCCGCGAACTGGCCAGCCTGCGTATCCTCGGCTTCACCAATGCGGAAGTCTCCTACATTCTGATGGGCGAGACCCTGCTTCTCGCCATCCTGGCCCAGCCGCTCGGCTGGGCGGTCGGCGCTTTGCTCGCCTGGGGAATGGGCTTCGCCTTCGCCAGCGATCTCTATACCATCCCCGTCATTCTCAAGAACCACACATTCGGCTTCGCCAGCGTTGTCGGCCTTGGCGCCGCCATCGGATCGGTTCTTGTCGTCCGCCGGCGTCTCGACACGCTCGATCTGGTCTCCGTCATGAAAACGCGGGAGTAATCCATGCCGTTCAAACCTCGCACGATCATCGGCTCTCTGGTGGGCCTGGCGGCCGTTGCCGGCCTGTTTTACATGGCGTTCCGCGACGAGGCGGTTCCCGTCGATCTGGTCGCGGCGACGCGTGACGTCATGCGCATTACCGTCGACGCCGACGGCAAGACCCGTATCAAGGAAATCTACGAGATTTCGGCTCCCGTCTCGGGCACGGCGCGACGCTCGCCGGTGTCAGTCGGCGAAACGGTGGTGAAGGGCGAAACGGTAGTGGCGACTGTCCAGCCCTCCGAGACCGGCTTCCTTGACACCCGCACGCGCGTTCAGGCGGAAGCCGCCGTGCGCGAGGCCGAGGCCGCCTTGCAGGCTACCGAGACGTCCGTGCGTCAATCCGAGGAGGAGTTGAATTATGCCAACTCGCAATTCACCCGCATCCAGACGCTGGTCGATCGTGGCGTCGCTTCTTTGACACAGTTGGAGGACGCCGCGCAGGCAAGAACCATCAAGGAGGCCGTGCTTGATTCCGCGAGGGCCAATCGCGCCGCCGCCGAGAGCGCACTTGAGCGCGCCAGGGCCGCGCTGATCGAGCCGGGCCCGCCTGCCAATGGGGAAACTGATGACACCTGCTGCGTGCCGATCCTGGCGCCGGCCGACGGTGTCGTTCTCGATATCGTCAATGTCAGCGAGCGTCCCGTGCAGGCCGGCACGGCGCTGTTGTCGATCGGCCAGCCGGACAATCTGGAGATCGTCGCCGACATCCTGTCCTCGGAAGCCGTGCGCATCGAAAAGGGCGCGCCCGCCCTTGTGGAGCGCTGGGGCGGCGACGAAACCCTGCATGCGAATGTGCGCGATGTCGATCCGGCCGCCACGACCAAGGTCTCGGCCCTTGGTATCGAGGAACAGCGCGTCGACGTTACCCTCGATTTCGAGGAGGGCGATGTCACCGGCAAAGGTCTCGGCGACGGCTATGCCGTTTTCGTGCGCATCATCGTCTGGGAAGGAAAGGACGTGCTGCAGGTGCCGATTTCGGCGCTGTTTCGCAATGATGGCGGCTGGGCGCTGTTCGCCTATGACGACGGCATCGCGCGTCGTATGTCGGTCGAGATCGGCCGGCGCAGCGGGCTGATGGCGGAAATTGTCTCCGGCGTTGACGAGGGTACCCGCGTCATCACCCACCCAAGCGATCGGGTCGAGGATGGCGTCGAGGTGATCGATCGTTCGACGCTGAACTGACGTTTACAGCGCCTTGACGGCCGCGCGCAGGTCGAAATTCTCATCGGCGATCGCTTCCGGTGTGATGGCAGCATCCGCTTCCAGAAGCTTTCGCGTCATCGCGTAGGTCGCCGCGTCGTTGAGGCAGTCGGCGGCGATCATCCTCCCCTGCCGGAAATAGAAATGCGATACCGAACCCTCTCGCTTGCCTGGCCGGACGACAACGGTATCGTAGCCGCGATTGAGCCCGGCGATTTGCAGCTTCGTGTCGTACTGGTCCGACCAGAACCAGGGATGCGGCGTATAGGCGATATCCATGCCGCAGATATTGGCGGCGACGGCGGCAGCCTGATCATGCGCGTTCTGCACCGATTCCAGCCGTGTTGGCATCTTGTCGAAGGGCAGCACCGTACAGTCACCCGCGGCGAAGATCGCCGGGTCCGACGTCTGTCCGCGATCGTCGACCATGATACCGACGGCGACCTCCAGCCCCGCGGCCTGCGCCAGCTCCGCATTCGGCGCGACGCCGATTCCGACAATGGCGAGATCGAGCGGAAGGTCGTCGCCATTGGCGAGCCGGACCGCTGTCGCCACGCCGCCCGATTCGACGAAACGCTCGATCTGCATGTTCTCCAGCACGGTCACGCCATGAGACTGGTGCAGCGCACGGAAGGCGTTTGCCGTCTCGCGGCATGCGACCCGCATGAGAATGCGCTCCGCCGCTTCCACGATTGTCACATCGAGACCCTTCTTGGCCGCTTCGGCAGCGGCTTCCAGGCCTATATAGCCGCCTCCGATTACCACCAGCTTCTGGCCCGTCTTCATCACCGCCATCAGACCGTCGGCGTCGTCGAGCGTTCGCATGACGCGGACATTGGGCAGGTCGCCGCCAATCTCCGGCGGCAGCCGGCGCGCCGATGCGCCGGTCGCTAGCACAAGCGCGTCATAGGTGAGCCCGTCGCCGCTGGACAGATGCACGAAGCGCTCGGCCCTGTCGATCGAGGTGGCGGCGAAGCCGAGCCGCAGATCGATGCGATTGTCCGCATACCATTCCTGCGGTCGGAGCCGTAGCCGGTCGAGGCTCATATCGCCCGACATATAGGCCTTTGACAAAGGCGGACGCTGATAGGGCAACTGGTTTTCGGCGCAGACCAGCGTGATCTCCATGTCGGCGTCGTGCTTTCGCAACTCCGCCGCGGCGGCAACGCCGGCATGGCTTCCACCGATGATGACCGTATGCGGCATGGTTCCTCCGATTGTCCCGCGAAAACGGACGTCGCCGAGGCAGAAAAACATGGCGGTGTCGCACTGTCCATGCGCCTCGCAAGATGCTTCAATCGCTTTGTGAACAGCCGGAATCGATTTCGCGGCATGTCCGCGCAAGTGATTCAAATCAGGGGCATTTCTTCCGCGAAACCGTAACGGCAGACGAATTGCGGAGAGGGACTGGATTTTTCCCGTCGCTTTGGCCGATAGTGTCGGCGGGAGGAGGCCCACGTATCTAGGGGAAGTCGCGTGGACCACTACGACATGATCGTCATCGGCAGCGGGCCCGCCGGTCGCCGCGCCGCCATTCAGGCTGCCAAACTGGGAAAAGACGTGCTGGTTGTCGAGCGCGGCCGACGCGTCGGCGGCGTCTCCGTCCATACCGGCACGATTCCGTCCAAGACGCTGCGCGAGACGGCGCTCAACCTGTCCGGCTGGCGCGAGCGCGGCTTCTACGGCCGCTCATACCGGGTCAAGCAGGACATCACCGCCGAGGACCTGCGCCGACGCCTGCACCTGACCCTGTCGCATGAGGTCGAGGTGCTGGAACACCAGTTCGCCCGCAACCAGGTTTCGACGCTGCGCGGGACTGCCCGCTTCACCGATCCGTACACGATCGAGGTCGAGGGTGAGGAGGGCGAGACCTTCACCATGTCCGCCGACAGTTTCCTGATCGCGGTGGGCACGATCCCCTTCCGGCCGGATTACATTCCCTTCGATGACGGCGTCTCCGTCTTCGATTCTGATGAGATTCTCGAACTTCCAGACCTGCCGCGGTCCATCGCCGTGATCGGCGCGGGCGTCATCGGCGTCGAGTATGCGACCATCTTCTCCGCGCTCGACGTCAGCGTCACGCTGATCGAGCCGCGCGATTCCATGCTCGATTTCATCGATCAGGAACTCATGGAGGATTTCACCTACCAGCTCCGCGACCGCGGCATGGCGTTGCGCTTCGGCAAGAAGGTCGAGACCGTCACCCGCACCGAGCGCGGCTGCGAAGTCACTTTGGAAGGCGGGCGCAAGGTCCGGTCGCAGATGCTGCTCTTTGCGGCCGGCCGTATGGGCGCGACCGCCTCGCTCGGGCTGGAGGCCTGCGGGCTGGAGGTCGATCATCGCGGCCGCCTCAAGGTCGATGCGGAAACCTTGCAGACCTCGGTGCCGCATATCTACGCCGCCGGTGACGTCATCGGCTTTCCGAGCCTGGCCTCCACCTCGATGGAACAGGGCCGCATCGCCGCCTGCCACGCACTCGGCGTCGCCGCTCATGAGCCGCCGGAATTCTTTCCCTATGGCATCTATGCCGTGCCGGAAATCTCCACCGTCGGCATGACCGAGGAAGAGGTCATCGAGCGCGGCATACCCTATGAAAGCGGCATCGCCCGTTTCCGCGAAACCTCGCGCGGACACATCATGGGTCTCGACCGGGGATTGCTGAAAATGCTGTTCTCGCTGAAGACCCGCCGCCTGCTCGGCTGCCATATCGTCGGCGAGGGCGCGACCGAGCTGATCCATATCGGCCAGGCTGTGCTCAACCTGAAGGGCACGCTCGACTATTTCGTCGAGAACACCTTCAACTATCCGACGCTCGCCGAAGCCTACAAGATCGCCGCCCTCGACGCCTGGAACCGCATGGGCGCCGGCGTGCCGGTGGCGCAGGTGAAGGACGCCTGACCGGCATTCCTTGACTTGTATGAAGTAAATGCCATATTAATAGCCATATAGAGTGGTCATTTGGTATGGCAAATGTCTGAAAAGGCCGGAACAGCGGGACTTGAAGAAGCGGTAAGCGCTTACAGCGCGCCTTTTGCGCCCCGCGGTCTGTCCGTCGTTTCGGCATTCCAGGACGAGGATCGGATGATTTCCATCGACAAACTTGCCGACTCGTTTGGTATGTCGAAGGCGCAGCTCGCCGAGACGGCCGGGTTGAAACCCGATACGATCTACCGGGCCGCACGGCTCAATGCCCGTCCGGCACAGACGCGGCTGCGCGAGATGCTGGAAATCCTCGGCCGAGTCGCGGCTTGGGCCGGCGGCCCGCTGCAGGCTCTGTCATGGTATCGCGCCGAGCCGATTCCGGCCTTTGGCGGCCGCACCGCCGAATCCCTCGTCAAGGATGGCAAGGCGGCGGCAGTCCGCGATTATCTCGATCACGTCGCAACCGGCGGATTTGCTTGAGATGTCAGGGCGTCTGCTACCGGGCACACGACCCGAAATGGGCGTGGAAGCCGCTTTCGGGCGAAGGCGCGGCGATCCATGGCGGCAGGTTCAACCCGAAGGGTATGCCGGCGCTCTATCTCGCCTCGTCTATCGAGGGCATGTTCGCGGAAATGGGGCACGGATTCGTACGCCGTTTCGAACCGCTGACCGTTTGCGCCTATGATCTCGACATGGAGGACATGATCGATCTTCGGACCTCATCGGCTCGGGATGAAGCAGGAGTTGCCCTCACGGAGATGGCGAGCCCTTGGATGCTGGACATCGCCGACAGCCGACGCCCGAAATCCTGGGATGTCGCACAGCGTTTGGTCGACAACGGTGTCGCGGGCGTCCTGGTGCCGTCCTTCGCCAATGGCGCGCGGCCTGACCACTTCAACGCGGTTTTGTGGAAATGGGGCGGCAAACGGCCCCATCGAGTGACTGTCTTCGACCCGTCAGGCCGCTTGCCGACGGATCAGAGCAGTTGGCGTGGTGAACCCTAGAGAATCCTGCCTTCTCCAACAAAGCTCTTTTCGAGCACGAAATGTCCGGGCTTGGAATTGGCGCCTTCCTCCATGCCGGCGGCTTCGCACAGTTCCTTGATCTCAAGGTTCAGCCCCATCGAGCCGCAGATCATCACGCGGTCGGTTTCCTTGTCCCATGCGGGAACGCCGAGATCGGTAAACAACTCGCCGGAGCGGATCTTGTCGGTGATGCGGCCCATCCGGGGCGACTCTTCGCGTGTCGTCGTCGGGTAGTAGAGGAGCTTGCCGTCCACCATCTCGCCGATCAGCGGATCGTTGATGAGACCCTCGACCAGTTCGCTGCCATAATCCAGTTCGGCGACCTGCCGGCAGGTATGCGTCAGGATCACCTGGTCGAATTTCTCGTAGACCTCCGGGTCGCGGATCAGAGAGGCGAAAGGCGCGATGCCCGTGCCGGTCGCGATCATGTAGAGCCGCTTGCCCGGCAGAAGCGCGTCAACCACCAGCGTGCCCGTCGCCTTGGTCTTCAGGATCACCTGGTCGCCCGGCTTGATATGGACGAGCTTCGAGGTCAGCGGACCGTCGGGAACGGCGATGGAATAAAATTCCAGTTCCTCGTCCCATGACGGCGACGCGATCGAATAGGCGCGCAGGATCGGTTTGGCCGGCTTGTCGCCGACCGGGTCGCCCATCAGCCCGATCATCACGAATTCGCCCGAGCGGAAACGCAGGCTTTGCGGGCGCGTCAGGCGGAAAGAGAAAAGCTTGTCGGTCCAGTGCTTGACGTCGGTGACGGTTTGCCCGTCCGGCAGGGGAGTGGCGATATTCAAAGGCGTCCCGGACTCCTTGATTGTCGTCAGGTCGTTCATATTCGAATTATCCTATTAGACCGTTCAGGCGACCGCCCGCAAACGCTTTTGGTAGAAGTTGTCCTGCCAGCCGGTGCGGGCGAGCCACTGGCGTTCGGGCTGCCGGGCGGCGAGATCCTCGGAGATCTCCACCTCGTCGAAGCCGACGCGCCGCGCATTGCGATACTGGTCCGCGATGACATGGCCCGTCGCGCGCAGCGTTCCGCGATAGCCCGCCTCGCGCAGGCGCTTCGCCAGCGAAAAGCCGCGCCCGTCTGCAAAGGACGGGAAATCGATGACGATGAGGCGGATCCAGGCAAAGAACGGCGCAATCTCGTCCGCATTAGCGTTATTTGCAAGCGACAGCGCGAATTCGCCGGGAAGGTCGCAGCGATCAGCTGCGCGCAACGCTTCGAGATCCAGCAGCCGCAGACGGCCGCTCAGTGTGTCCTCGCCGAAACCTGCATCGGTGACGATGATGCTCATTTTCATTCTCCTGCGGCCGCGGCGCCACGCACCAGCTTGCCGTTTTCGAAGTGGATTCCGCACTCCGTCTTGTCGGAGCCGCGCCAGCGCCCCGCGCGGATGTCCTCACCCTTATGCACGGGGCTTGTGCAGGCCGCGCAGCCGATAGAAGGATAGCCATGCTCGACCAGCGGGTGTTGAGGCAGGTCAAATGCGACGAAATGCGCATCGATGTCCTGCTTCGACCAATAGGCGAGGGGGTTGATCTTCAGCTTGCCGTCGGACGCCGGCTCGTAAAGGCCGACATTATGGCGCGTCTCCGCCTGGAAACGCTTGCGCCCGGTGATCCAGCCGTCGAAGCCGGCCAGCGCGTCGCGCAGCACATGCGTCTTGCGGAAGCCGCAGCAGGCGTCCGTATTGGTCAGGTGCAGTCGGCCGAACGGATCGGTTTCGCGGATCACCGCGCCGTTGGGCGCAACGGTGCGCACGTCGGTCAGCCCGAGATGGCGCACCAAGTCCGCCTTGTAGTCCAGCGTCTCGGCAAACAGCATGCGCGTGTCGATGAAGATCACCGGGGTGGCCGGATCGGCCTCGGCGACGAGTTGCAGCAACACGGCGGATTCGGCCCCGAAAGATGAGACGACGGCGATCTCGCCATGCGCCTTGTCGACAAGCGCCTTTTCCAGCACATCGCGCGTATGGGCGTAGCGCGCCTGCATACCGTTGTCGGCGCCTTCCGGCAGGATAGGTTCATGCAGCACGGGCTTCGTCCTTCTCACTGTAGATCGCCTGCTTGAAGGGATCGGCGCCGAGACGCCGATAGGCCTGCAGGAAAGTTTCGGCGGCGTCCTCGCGCAGATTCAGATAGGTTTCCACGATTGCCTCGATCGCCGGCACAAGATCATCCGCGTCGAAGCCCGGGCCCGTGCGCTCGCCGATCGTCGCCGTCTCGGTGCCGTCGCCACCCAGCGTGATCTGGTAGTTTTCCTTGCCCGCCTTGTCGAGACCGAGAATGCCGATATGGCCGACATGGTGGTGTCCGCAAGCATTGATGCAGCCGGAGATCTTGATCTTTAGCGGACCGATCTCGCGCTCCAGCTTCAATTCGTCGAAACGCTTCGAGATCGCCTGTGCGACCGGGATCGACCGCGCGGTCGCCAGCGCGCAATAATCCATGCCGGGGCAGGCGATTATGTCTGAGACGAGGCCGATATTAGCCGTCGCCAGACCCGCCTCGCGAAGCGCCTCATAGACCGCGGGGATATCCGCCTTGCGCACATGCGGCAAAATGACATTCTGCTCGTGGCTGATGCGCAACTCGTCGTGACCGTACTGTTCCGCAAGATCGGCCAGCACCCGCATCTGCTCCGCCGTCGCGTCGCCAGGCGTACCTCCGACGGGCTTCAGCGATACCGAAACGATGCCATAGGCCGGGTTCTTGTGCTCGGCCACATTGGTCTCCACGAAGGAGCGGAACGCCGGATTGGCTTCCTGCGCCCGGTCGAAGGCGAGCGAGCGCGTATTGTCGAAGGACGGCGGCGCGAAAGCGGCCTCGATCGCCGAGACCAGATCCGCCGGCGCGCCTGAAAAGGCGCGCTTCTTCTCCTCGAATGCTGCCTCGACCCGCGCCTTGATCTCGTCGAGACCCGTCTCGTGGACCAGGATCTTGATGCGAGCCTTGTATTTGTTGTCGCGCCGGCCCGACAGATTGTAGACCTGCAGAATCGCTTCCAGATAGGGCAGGAGGTCGGCCTTTGGCAGGAAATCCCGCACGGTCTTGCCGACCATCGGCGTACGGCCAAGCCCGCCGCCCACGATCACCTCATATCCCGGCTCGCCCGCTTCATTACGCACCATGCGCAGGCCGATATCGTGCGCCTTCGTCACCGCGCGGTCGTTCGGCGCGCCGGTGATCGCAATCTTGAACTTGCGCGGCAGGAACTGGAACTCCGGATGGTCTGTCGACCACTGGCGCAGCAGTTCCGCGGTCGGGCGCGGATCCTCGATCTCGTCGGCCGCAGCGCCGGCGAAATGGTCGGCGGTGACATTGCGAATGCAATTGCCCGACGTCTGGATGGCGTGCATCTCGACATCGGCCAGCAGCGACAGGATCTCCGGAATGTCTTTCAGCCGCGGCCAGTTGAACTGGATGTTCTGGCGCGTGGTGAAATGGCCGTAGCCCTTGTCGAAGCGCTCGGCGACCAGCGCAAGCTGCCGCATCTGCCGGGAGTTGAGCGTGCCATAGGGAATGGCCACACGCAGCATGTAGGCATGCAACTGCAGATAGACGCCGTTCATCAGCCGCAGCGGCTTGAATTCGTCCTCGGTCAGCGAGCCGTCGATACGGCGCTCCACCTGGCCGCGGAATTCGGCGACCCGGTTGCGGACGAAGGCTTCGTCGAAATCGTCATAGCGGTACATGATTCGCGAATCCCGTTATCAGGCTTGTGCCTGTTTCCCATGAAAGTAGTTTGACGGCCCGCGCGTGCGGAACGCCTCGCGGAAGTGGACCGGTTGCGGCCTGTGGTCGGGGCCCATCTCGACTTCGGCCAGATAGACGCCGACGATCCGGTCCTGCTGCTTTGCGGCTGCTTCGAGCAGGCCGTCGGCGGCGTCGGCCGAGAAGGCGACGACGGCCTCACCATGTTCGCGCGACCAGCCATGCGACGCGGTGAAATAGACGGCATCGCCCTCGATAAGGTCGTTTGCGGTGACGATGCGAGGCCTGTATTCGCGAGCCATATCAAAGCACTCCGGCTTGTTCGTGAATCTGTTCGGCAACGACCTGCACCGCCGTTGCGGCCTTGCGCGGCGTCATGCCGTAGAGCAGCACGGCGGGTCCCGTGACGCCGGCTTCGGCGATCGCGTCGGGCAGGGCCAGCAATGTGGTTGCAATGGTCTTCTGGTCGACGCGTGAGGCGTTCTCGACCACCGTCACCGGCGTATCGGCCTTCGCGCCATGCATCATCAGCCGCCCGCGCAGGAAGCTTGCGGCCCGAACGCCCATATAGATCGCCGCCCCCGCGCCGGGTTTGGCGAGGTCGCGCCACTCATGCTCGGCGAAGCCTTCTACCTCGCGCGCCGTCAGGAAGCGGATGGATGAATTGCGCCCGCGCTTCGTCAGCGACAGGCCGGATGCGGCGGCAGCGGCCGAAGCCGAGGTGATGCCCGGCACGATCTCCCAGGAGATGCCGGCTTCGTCCAGCGCGTCGAGCTCCTCGTCGAGACGGCCGAAGATCGCCGGATCGCCGGATTTCAGACGCGCCACCTGCGCGCCTTGCAGCCCGTGTTCGATCAGCAGCGCATTTATGTCTTCCTGTTTCCAGGACGGGCCGTAACCGGTCTTGCCGGTCTCGATGATCAATGCTTCGCGGCGGGCCAGTTCGATGATCGCCTGCGGTACCAGCCGGTCATGCAGCAAGACATCGGCCTCGTGGATCAGTCGGCGCGCCTTGACGGTCAGCAGGTCCGGGTCGCCCGGGCCGGCGCCGATCAGCGCGACATGGCCTGCGCGCGGCCGCGTCTCGATCGCGTCGGTCAGAAGCTCTTCCAGCCTTGCGTGCACGCCCGCTTCGCCGCCCTGTTTAAGAGCGGCATCACCTTCGCCGGAATAGTAGCGCGACCAGAAGTCCCGACGGCCGCGCCCCTGCGCGATCATTGCCGCGCGCTCGCGGAAGGCCTGGCCGATCCGCGCCAGAACACCAAGCGAGGCGGGCAGGCGTTCTTCCAGCTCCGCCTTGATGCTGCGGGCCAGCACCGGCGCAGCGCCCTCGGTACCGATGGCGACAGTCACCGGATCGCGGTCGACGATAGCCGGCGTGATGAATTGCGACCCGTCGAGATCGTCGACGATGTTGACCAGCGCGCCGGCCTTGCGGCCGATGGCCGCCGCGCGGGCGTCTTCCTGCTCATCCTCGTTTGCAGCATAAAGGAGCGATGCGCCTTCGGCGTCGCCGTCCTCAATTGCGCGTTCAACGAGATCGATCCGGCCCTCCGCGGCCCAGCTTTGGACCTGCGGCACCGGCGAGAGGCCGAATACCGCGATGTTCGCATCGGTTTTCAGAAGCAGCCTCAGCTTCGAAACGGCGCATTCTCCCGCTCCGGAAACGACGATTCGTCGTCCGGTGAGGTCGAGGAAAATCGGAAAATGACGCATTGCGGGCCTCGTTTCAGTGTGGCCCTGAACATAGGCGGCGGCAAATTGGCGCACGAGGACGCCCATTCCAAATCTTCAAAAGGTGCGAGAAATCTGTTTCTTTTTATGGGAGGTTGGTGGTGCTTGATCAGGGTCAATGCGTCTGAAGAGGCTGGAACTAGGTTCAATACGCCGTTTTGAGTCATTCCAAACTCGGGGAGCAGCCGCTATATGACCGTCAAATCGATCGTTCCCGGTCACGCCAACCAGCCAAAGGGAGGCATAGGTTTGGATTACGAGCAATTCTTCTCGGACCGTCTTTCAGCGTTGCGTGATGACGGCAGCTACCGTGTGTTTGCGGATCTCGAGCGGCATGCGGGGCAGTTCCCGCGGGCGACGCGCTATCGCGAGGACGGCTCGACGCAGGACGTCACGGTCTGGTGCTCGAACGACTATCTGGGCATGGGCCAGAACGAGAAGGTCGTCGCCGCGATGCAGGAGGCGATCGACAAATGCGGCACCGGGGCGGGCGGCACCCGCAACATCTCCGGCACCAACCATTACCATGTCATACTGGAGCGCGAGCTGGCCGATCTGCACGGCAAGCAATCCGCTCTGATCTTCACCTCGGGCTACGTCTCCAACTGGGCGGCGCTCGGCACGCTGGCCTCGAAGATCCCCGGCCTGATCGTCTATTCCGACGCGCTCAACCACGCCTCGATGATCGAAGGCATCCGCCATGCGCGCTGCGAGAAGCGCATCTTCAAGCACAATGACTGGCGCGACCTCGACCGGCTGATGAGCCAGGACGATCCTGCCGCGCCGAAGCTGGTGGCCTTCGAAAGCGTCTATTCGATGGATGGCGACATCGCGCCGATCCGCGAAATCTGCGACATGGCCGACAAGCACAATGCGATGACCTATCTCGACGAAGTACATGCGGTCGGCATGTATGGCGCGCGCGGCGGAGGCATTGCCGAGCGCGAGGGCTTGATGGACCGCCTGACGGTGATCGAGGGCACGCTCGGCAAGGCCTTCGGCGTGATGGGCGGATACATCACCGGATCGTCGAACCTGATCGACTTCGTGCGTTCCTTTGCCTCTGGCTTCATCTTCACCACGGCATTGCCACCGGCTCTCGCCGCGGGCGCGACGGCTTCGATCCGGCATCTGAAGGAAAGCCAGGCCGAACGGCGCATGCATCAGGCCAATGTTGCGAAGGTCCGCGCAGCGCTTGATGCGCGCGGCATCCCGCACATGCCCAACCCGTCGCATATCGTTCCGGTGATGGTGGGCGATGCGAAGAAGTGCAAATGGATCTCCGACATCCTGTTGGACCAGTACGGCGTCTATGTTCAGCCGATCAACTATCCGACGGTGCCGGTGAAGACGGAGCGCCTGCGCATAACGCCCAACCCGTCGCACACCCAAGCCGATATCGACCATCTCGCATCCGCGCTCTGCGACCTGTGGTCCCAGTGCGCCCTTGCAAGAGCCGTGGCATAAGCCACGCCAACGCCTGCCCTCGGGGAAGGGCTCAAGGCATTAAATTGAGTGGGAGAATAATCTTGAAATTCGCAACAGCAATTCTCGCCGGCGCGATGGTTTTCGCCGGCACCGCAGCTTTCGCGCAGGACGTTACCGGCGATCCGGAAGCCGGCGAAAAGGTCTTCAAGAAATGCAAGGCCTGCCATGACATCGAAGGCAAGAACAAGGTCGGCCCGCATCTCGACGGCGTCTTTGGGCGCACCGCCGGTTCTGTCGAGGACTTCCAGAAGAAATATTCGAAGGGTCTCAAGGAAGCGGGCGCGAACGGCCTCGTCTGGAACGCCGAGACGCTTGCGCAGTATCTGCCTTCGCCGAAGGACATGATCGACGGATCCAAGATGACCTTCAAGCTGACCAAGCCGGACGAGATCGAGAATGTGATCGCCTATCTGGCTGAGCACAGCGAACACGACTAGGCGCAAAAGTCATTGCAATGAACAAACCCCGCCAACCGGCGGGGTTTTTCTTTTCTGCAACCAGTTGGCGCTTTCAAACGTCTTCTGGATGATAACGCATCGCGAATTTCACCCGGACGGGAAACCGCCGGGCGTTTCAATCGCGCGCTACAGTCGCTAGATGATAGGGGCGCGCCGTCCCGCAGCGAAATGGAGAACAGCATATGAGCGGTCTTCTGGCCCTTCTCGACGACGTCGCGGCGATCGCCAAGATCGCGGCGTCCTCGGTCGACGATGTCGTCGGACAGGCGGTGAAGGCCAGCGCAAAGGCGTCGGGCGCGCTCATCGACGACGCGGCTGTCACGCCGAAATATCTCCACGGCTTCTCGCCTGCGCGCGAATTGCCGATCGTGTGGCAGATCACCAGGGGTTCGCTGCGCAACAAACTGATCGTCTTGCTGCCGGCGGCGCTGCTGCTGTCGACTTTCGCGCCTGGCGCGATCACGCCGCTTCTGATGGTCGGCGGCGCCTATCTGTGTTTCGAGGGCGCCGAGAAGGTCGTCCACATTTTCATGCCGCATCACGGCCCCGACGCGAAGGCCGCCGCCGCATCGCCGGAAGACCCGCTGCATCTGGAAAAGGAAAAGGTGGAAGGCGCAATCAAGACCGATTTCATCCTCTCGGCCGAGATCATGACCATCGTGCTTGCGGAGATTCCGGAGAGCACTATCTGGTTCGAAGCGGCGACGCTGGCGGCCGCCGGCGCGGGTATAACGATTCTCGTCTATGGCAGCGTCGCGCTGATCGTGAAAGCGGACGATATCGGTCTGCTGATGGCTGAAGGCGGCAGGTTTTCCTTCACCCGCGCTGTAGGTCGCGCCGTCGTCAAGGGTATGCCCGGCTTCCTGAAGACGCTAACCATCGTCGGCACCGCGGCGATGCTCTGGGTCGGCGGCTCAATCGTCGTTCACGGGCTGGAGGTGCTGGGCTTTTCCTGGCTCGGCCACCACATTCACGACCTCGCGGTCGCAGCCGGTCATGCCGTACCGCAGGCCGAAGGCGCGGTTGAGTGGATTGCCAAGGCGGCCATGGACGGTGTCTTCGGCGTCGCGCTCGGTATCGTCCTGATCCCATTCGCAAAGGCGATTTTCACGCCGCTTTGGAAGGCCGTGACGAGTTTTGGAAAATCAAACGCGAAATCAGAGGCTTAAGCGCCCGCTTTCACCTTCATCCAGTTGATCAGCGCGGCCTCGATCTCGTCATGGCCGATCTCGTTCAGCGTTTCGTGGCGCATCTCCGGCTGCAACTCCAATGTCACGTCGGCAAAGCCCGCCGCCCGCATCCGTTCCGCCTGCCGCTCCACCGCCTTGCCGAATTCCGTCGCCGGATCGCGGCCGCCGCCGAGCAGGTGGTAGGGCAGGCGTCCGGCATCGGTCGGTGCGTTCTCGGGCCGAGTGATCTCGAACACCATTTCGAGAATGTCGTTCCACATGCCGACCGAGGCCGGCCAGCCGCAAAGAGGATCGGCCACATAGGCGTCGACGATCGCCGGGTCGCGGCTCAGCCAGTCGAATTCGGTGCGCCGGTTCTTAACCGACGTCGCCCACTGGCCGAATGTCAGCCGTGGCAGGAGGAACGATGGCACGTCGGAACCACGCCGAAAGCGCTCCCAGCCGAGCACCGCCTTGGCCGCTCGCCCGGCGAGACCGGCCGTCAGGCTCGCATTCCATGCCGCGCAGCCGGCCAGCCGACCGGCATGGCGAAAGGCATAGGCGAGCGCGATCGTCCCGCCCATCGAATGACCGAACAGCAGCAGGGGAAGGCCAGGATGCGTCTCGGAGAAGCGGTCATGCAGCGATGCGATATCGGCGAGCACCAGATCCGGCCCGTCGCCGCCATGGTCGAACGAACCCTGCGGCGCGCCGGGCCCTTCCGTGAAGCCGTGTCCCCGATGATCATGCGCATAGGCGTGGAAGCCGGCGGCCGCGAGTTGCGTCGCGAAATCCTGATAACGCGCGGAATGATCGGCGAGCCCGTGCAGAATATGCACGACGCCGACAGCCTCTCCCCGCGCAGGCTCGTGGCGCAGCGCCAGCTTCGCGCCCGTGGCGGATTGATGTGACTGTCTGTCGCTGAATGCCATGCCGCTCGCTCCCTGCCGGGAGTAGCGTTCAAGGATGCGGTCAAGTCAATCGCCAACCGCATTTATCGCCAGAGATCGCGCTCCACCGCATTGCTCCCGGCCGCCGTTTCGCCTAGTAACGCGCGAAATTCCCTCAGACGTTTCCGGTGTTACGAATGGCTCGCCAATTCATTTATCACATGTCCGGCCTCAACAAGGCCTATGGCGCCAAGAAGGTGCTCGAGAATATCCACCTGTCCTTCTATCCCGACGCCAAGATCGGCATTCTCGGCCCGAACGGTGCCGGTAAATCGACCGTGCTGCGCATCATGGCCGGTCTCGACACGGAGTTCACCGGCGAGGCGTGGCTCGCCGAGGGCGCAACCAGCGGATACCTGCCGCAGGAGCCGCAGCTGGACGAGAGCCTCAACGTGCTGGGCAATGTCATGGAGGGTGTTGCCGACAAGAAGGCGATCCTCGACCGGTACAACGAGCTGATGATGAACTATTCCGACGAGACGGCGGAAGAGGGCGCCAAGCTCCAGGATATCATCGACGCCCAGAACCTCTGGGACCTCGACTCGCAGGTCGAGATGGCGATGGAGGCCTTGCGCTGCCCGCCGGGCGAGGCGAGCATCGACAACCTGTCCGGCGGCGAGAAGCGCCGCGTCGCACTCTGCCAGCTGCTGCTGCGCCAGCCCGACCTGCTGCTGCTCGACGAGCCCACCAACCATCTCGACGCCGAGACCATCGCCTGGCTGGAAAAGCACCTGCGCGAATACCCGGGCGCCGTGATGATGATCACCCACGACCGCTACTTCCTCGACAATGTCACCGGCTGGATCCTCGAACTCGACCGCGGCCGCGGTATCCCCTACGAGGGCAACTATACGGCCTATCTGGAAGCCAAGGCCAAGCGCTTGAAGCAGGAGGGCCGCGAGGAGGCCGCCCGCCAGCGCGCGCTGTCGTCCGAGCAGGCGTGGATTGCCTCCAGCCCCAAGGCGCGGCAGGCCAAGTCGAAAGCTCGTATTCGCGCCTATGACGAATTGGTCAAGGCAGCCAATGATCGCCGTCCCGGCGACGCGCAGATCGTCATCCCGGCCGGCGAGCGTCTCGGGAATGTGGTGATCAATGCCGAGGCCTTGTCGAAGGGCTATGGCGACCGCCTCCTGATCGACAATCTGGAATTCAAGCTGCCGCCCGGCGGCATCGTCGGCGTAATTGGCCCGAACGGCGCCGGCAAGACGACGCTGTTCCGCATGATCACCGGCCAGGAAAAGCCGGACAGCGGCTCGATCACTGTCGGCGAGACGGTCAATCTGTCCTATGTCGACCAGAGCCGCGACACGCTCGACGGCAACAAGACCGTGTGGGAAGAGATTTCCGGCGGCAACGACATCATCAAGCTTGGCAAGCACGAGGTGAACAGCCGCGCCTATTGCGGTTCCTTCAATTTCAAGGGCGGCGATCAGCAGCAGAAGGTCGGCACCCTGTCGGGCGGCCAGCGCAACCGCGTCCATCTCGCCAAGCTTCTCAAGGAAGGCGGCAACGTACTCCTCCTCGACGAGCCGACCAACGACCTCGACACGGAGACGCTGGGGGCGCTGGAAGATGCGCTGGAGAACTTTGCGGGCTGCGCCGTGGTCATCTCGCATGACCGCATGTTCCTCGACCGTCTCGCCACCCACATCCTCGCCTTCGAGGGCGACAGCCATGTCGAATGGTTCGAGGGCAATTTCGAGGAATACGAGCAGGACAAGATCCGGCGTCTCGGTCCCGACAGCGTCAATCCGAAGCGGGTGACCTACAAGCGGCTGACGCGGTAACGAACAGATTTCACTTTACGTGGAACCTTTCCGCTTCTCCCGCGTTTAGGACCGTTGAGGTCCAATCTCCGGGGGAAGCAGAATTGCTTACAGAAAAGCAGGGCCAACACCAGCCGAGCGTCGACGGCGCGATCGACTTCGGTGCGCTGTTCGATGTGCTGCCGTCGCCGCACATGGTTCTCGACCGGAACCACTGCTACGTGGCGGTCAACCGCGCCTATGAACAGGTGGTCATGCGCGGCCGCGACGAGTTGATCGGGCGCAATCTCTTCGATCTGTTTCCCAACGACGGGGAAAGCGGCCGCCGCCTGCGCGATTCCTTCAACCGGGTTATCGAGACAGGCGAACCGGATACGCTCGCCTACATCCCATATGACCTGCCGCGCCCGCCCGAACTGGGCGGCGGCATGGAGGTCCGGTACTGGACCGCCGTGCATACGTCGATCCTTGGCCGGGATGGCGAACCCTACATCATGCAGAACACGGTCGATGTCACCGACATCGTCGGTTTGCGTCAGGCCGCAACCCTGCCTTTCCGCGCCGGCGAGACCCAGCTTCTCGAGCGCGCTCGCGAGGCGGAGGAGCAACACCAGGCTCTGTTGAACGAGAGCGCCGAGTTCCGCCGATTGTTCCAGCTCGCGCCCGGCTTCTTTGCCGTCCTTTCAGGCCCCGATCACGTTTTCACCTTCGCCAATGACGCCTATCTGCGTCTCGTCGGCGACCGCGAACTGATCGGCAAACCTCTGTCTGAAGCGCTCCCGGAAGTGGTGGAGCAAGGCTTCGTAAAACTGCTGGACGGCGTTTACCGCACCGGCCGTCAATACCAGGCGGAAGCCACCCGCGTGATGCTGCAGAAGCCCGGTGAGGACGAAGCGCGCGACACCTTCCTCGACTTCTCCTATGACGCGATCCGCGACGCGGAAGGGGCGGTCATCGGCGTCTTCGTGCAGGGCAGCGACCGCACGGAGGATGTAAAACGACAACGCCGTCAGAGGCTTCTGCTGGCTGAGTTGAATCATCGCGTCAAGAACACGCTCGCTTCGGTCCAGTCGATCGTTTCCCAGACATTGCGTTCCGCGCCGGATGCTGACACGGCAAAACGGGACATCGAGTCGCGCCTTGCCGCGCTCTCCAAGGCGCATAACCTTCTCAGTGCGCAGGAATGGACCAGCGCCGATCTCGGCGCGGTCATCGGTCAGGAAATGTCGCTCTTCGATCCGGAGCGCGTATCCGTCGACGGCCCGCCTTTCAAGCTCTCGCCCAAGGCGTCGATTTCTCTTGCCATGTTGGTCCACGAACTGGCGACAAATGCGGTCAAATATGGCGCGCTTGGTAGCGAGAAAGGCCAGGTCCGGATTGTCTGGAAGGAAGACGCTGACGGCAAGCTGACGCTTTCCTGGCGCGAGACCGGCGGCCCTCCAGCCACCGAGCCGTCGCGGAAGGGATTCGGCACACGGCTGATCGAGAGCATCGTCCTGCGCGAGTTCAGCGGCGCTCTCGAACCTGTCTATCGCGAGGAAGGCTTCTCATGTAACATCAGGCTTGAAGCCGCCGCATTGCGCGGTGCGAGAGCCTGAGATGAACATCACCGCGTCGCACAGACCTTTGTCCGTTCTCGTTGTCGAAGACGAGAGCCTTGTTGCCATGAACCTCGAGAGCATCCTTGTCGATCTCGGCCATGCGGTGATCGGCCCGATATCCTCCCTGAGCGAGCTGGATACGGCGCTTGAGGCTGGATTGAAGGCTGATGTCGCGATCCTCGACATCAATATCGCGGGCGAACAGATTTATGCGCATGCCCGCCGGTTGCAGGCTCTCGGAATTCCTCTTCTTTTTGCCAGCGGTTATGGCGAGAGCGGCATCAGCGATGATTTCTCGGGCCATCCCATGGTTCCCAAGCCATACACCGAGATCGATATCGCCGGCGGCCTTTCGGCGATCCGCGCAGCCTGAACTCCCGCCGCTTACTCCAGACGGCAGCAAAACGGGTAGAAAGGAGCGTTCAGCCCCGGCGCGCCCGTCGGCGTGAAGGTAAAGTCGTAGACCCGGTCGCTTTCATCCGTACAGCCTGCCGGCGTGTAGGCGATGGTGCCGGTGACCGGATGGCTGGTCTCGATCTGCCAGGGGTTTCTCGAAACGACGGAAACTTCACCCGGCGTGACGGAAATGGTGCCGGTAAATGCGTCTGTGAAGTTCGACGTCAGGTCGCCGTCGCATTTCAGCTCAATTGCCCAGTTGGGTTCGAAGCCCGCGCAGACCAGGCTGGCGCCTTGCGGAACAAGGCCGGCGCAGGAAAGATCCGCCGCGTGGGCGGAAAAGGCTAGCGGAAGAAGTGCGATGGAAAGGCTTGGCTGCCGGATGCGCATATGGACGGTCCTCCTGAATGGTCCAATGTCGCCCCCCGGCGTCCCGACGCTAACGGCCCGCGCCCCGCGTTCCCAATCAGCTTTTTCCGAACGGTTTTAAGAATTGTGATGGGATAGGATGCAACCGGGGTTCAGAGGCCACGGCGGGGAGGAGACATGCGCGAGGCGGGGCAATTCGATTATGTGATAGCCGGCGGCGGTTCCGCCGGTTCGGCGCTTGCGGCGCGACTTACCGAAAACCCGGATGTGACCGTCTGCCTTGTCGAGGCCGGCGGCGATGGAAGGGATATCCTGATCCGCGCACCTCTTGGCGTCATCACGATGCTGCCCGGCTATGGAAGCATCAACAACTGGGCCTATCACACCGTGCCGCAGCCTGGCCTGAACGGCCGCAGGGGATATCAGCCGCGCGGCCGGACGCTCGGCGGTTCCTCGGCCATCAATGCGATGCTCTATACGCGCGGTCATCCGCGTGACTATGACGACTGGGCGCAGGCGGGCTGTCCCGGCTGGAGCTGGCGGGACGTGCTGCCCTTTTTCCGGCGTGCCGAGAACAATGAGCGCGGCGCGGATGCGCTGCATGGCGATGCCGGGCCTCTCTATGTCTCCGAACAGCGCACACCGCGCGCGATCTCGAAAGCCTTCGTCGAGGCCTGTGCCGAAACGCAGATACCGCGCAACGACGACTTCAACGGTCCGCAGCAGGAAGGCGCAGGCCTTTATCAGGTGACGCAATTCCGCCCGAACGAGACCGATCCCGACCGGACTGGCGAGCGCTGCTCAGCCGCCGCCGCCTATCTCCATCCCGTCATGGCCCGGCCGAACCTGACCGTGATGACGCGGACGCTGGCGACGCGCATTCTGTTCGAGGGCAACCGCGCTACCGGACTTATGGTTCGGAGGGGACGGGAGGAATTCAAACTTGGTGCCCGCCGCGAGGTGATCCTCAGCGGCGGTTCGTTCAACTCGCCACAATTGCTGCTCCTGTCCGGCATCGGGCCCGGCGCCGAACTCAAGCAGGCAGGCGTCGATGTCCGCCTCGATCTGCCGGGTGTCGGCAAGAACCTTCAGGATCATATCGATTTCATCCTTGGCTATCGCACGCATGACCGGGACGTGCTCGGCCTGAACCCCGCCGGTGTTATGAACCTGGTGCGCGAGATCCTGCGCTGGCGGCGCGACGGTACAGGCCTCGTCGCCTCGCCGGGCGCTGAGGGCGGCGCCTTCGTCTGCTCGGAGCCGGGTCTGGAGCGACCCGATCTGCAATTGCATTTCGTCGCCGCGCTGGTCGACGATCATTCGCGCAAGCTGCATTCGGGTTTCGGCTATTCGTGCCATGTCTGCGTTCTGCGGCCAAATTCGCGTGGCGAGGTACGGCTCGCCGGTCCGGACCCGCGCGCCGCGCCGTTGATCGACCCGCGTTTCCTCTCGGACGAGCGCGATGCGCAATTGCTGCTCAAGGGCGCGAAGCTCACGCGTCGCATCCTCGAAGCGCCCGCGCTCGCGCCGTTTCGCGGCCGGGAGGTGTATCTGGAGGGCGTGACGGAGGATGCCGATCTCATGGATCATATCCGCCGGCGCGCCGACACGGTCTATCACCCGGTTGGAACCTGCCGGATGGGAACGGACGACATGGCCGTGGTCGATCCCCAACTGCGCGTTCGAGGGATCGAGGGGCTGCGCGTCGTCGATGCCTCGATCATGCCAACGCTGATTGGCGGCAATACAAATGCGCCGACCATCATGATCGCCGAAAAGGCAGCCGACATGATTGCGGCGAGAAGCTAAAGCGGTTTGAAAAGAAAAAGACCGGGCGCGCTGGGAGGAGGATAGCGGCCCGGTCTCACTTATGGGAAGGCTGGGAGGAGGATAGCCTTCTCATTCGAAAATCTCGAACGTCCGTGGGAGGAGGATACGGCGCGTTCTTGATGATTAGAATATGCGGACCGTCGAAGAAATTTTCAAATGATTATTGTGCAATGCACATATGCGCTGAATGCATAGCTCGTGAGCATGTTTGTCTCGCGTTATGAGACTTAGAAGGACCAGCTTCGCGACTTCGAAATCAGGAAATCCCGGAACGCCTGAAGCTTGGCGCTGTTCCGCATGGCTTCCGGATAAACGAAATAGGTGTCGAAGGTCGGTAATTCCGTGTTGACCAGCAACTGGACGAGCCCGGCATCCGGTTCGACCGCGTAGTCCGGCAGCATGGCGATGCCGATCCCGCGCTGGACGGCGCGTTTGATCGACATGATCGAGTTGATTTCCAGAACCGGCACACGCGGTTCGGTGGTCGGCCGGCCAAGCGTCAGGAAGGAGCGCATTTCCATCAGATAGGCAGGCGCCGGTTCGCCGAAGCCGATGATGCGGTGCTTGTCGAGATCTTCCGCCGTTTCCGGCCGGCCGTATTTGTTCACATAGGCCGGCGAGGCGTAGACATGGAAATGCACCGTGAACAGCTTGCGCTGGATCAGGTCGGGCTGCGACGGCTGACGAAGCCGGATCGCGCAATCGGCCTGCCGCATGTTCAGGTCGAGTTCCTCGTTGGACAGCATCAGGTGCAGTTGGATCTCGGGATAAAGCTCCAGGAAATCCTGGACGCGATAGGTCAGCCAGCCGGAGCCCAGGCCGACTGTGGTCGTCACCCGCAACTGGCCCGAAGGCCGCTCGGTCGATTCCGACAGCTGCGCGCGCACTGTCTCCAGCTTGACGAAGACGTCATTGGCCGTGCGAAACAGCAATTCGCCCTGTTCGGTCAGCACGAGGCCGCGCGCATGGCGGTTGAAAAGCGCCACGCCGACTTCATGTTCCAGCGCCGAAACCTGCCGGCTGACGGCCGACTGCGACATGTGCAGCGTTTCGCCGGCATGGGTAAATGAGCCTGCTTCCGCTGCCGCGTGAAAAACGCGCAGCTTGTCCCAGTCGAGCGGCATTGTTCTCCCCCTCGGGTCGAGCTGAGGCCTATTCGGCTGCCTGCAGCTCCGTTTCCTGGGCCGCCAGGTATTTTTCTGCTTCCAGCGCTGCCATGCAGCCCAAACCGGCCGCGGTCACCGCCTGCCGGTAGACGTCGTCGGTTACATCGCCCGCGGCGAATACGCCCGGAATGTTGGTCGCGGTGGAATCGGGCGCTGTCCACAGATAGCCGTTCGGCTTCTGCTTCAGCCTGCCTTCGAACAGCGAAACAGCCGGCGCGTGGCCGATGGCGACGAAGACGCCGTCGATCGGCATTTCAGTGGTCTCGCCGGACTTGATGTTCTTCAGCCGCACACCGTTCACCGCCGCGGGCAGGGCGGGGTTGTTCTTCGCGCCGAGGATTTCGTCTATCACCGTGTCCCAAAGGATATTGATGTTTTCCTTGGCGAACAGGCGTTCCTGCAGAATCTTCTCCGAGCGCAGTTCGTTGCGCCGGTGCACCAGCGTCACCGTCTTGGCGAGATTGGAGAGGTAGAGCGCCTCCTCGACGGCCGAGTTGCCGCCGCCGACAACCACCACGTCCTTGCCGCGATAGAAGAAGCCGTCGCAAGTCGCGCAGGCCGACACGCCGTAACCCATATAGGTCTTCTCGCTCTCGATGCCGAGCCATTTTGCCTGCGCGCCGGTGGCGATGATCAGTGCGTCGCCGGTATAGACCGTGCCGCTGTCGCCGACGGCGCGGAACGGCCGCGCGTCGAGGTCGACCTCGGTGATGACGTCATTGATGACCTCGGTGCCGACATTCTTTGCCTGCTCCAGCATCTGCTCCATCATCCACGGGCCCATCACCGGCTCTGCATAGCCGGGATAGTTTTCCACGTCGGTGGTGATCATGAGCTGGCCACCCTGTTCCATGCCCGCGACCAGCATCGGCTTGAGCATGGCGCGCGCCGTGTAGATGCCGGCGGTATAGCCGGCGGGGCCGGATCCGATGATCAGCACCGGGCTGTGTTTGGTTTCGGTCATGATCCTACCTCAATACAACGGACACGAGATCTGCGCATCCGCAATTCCTTGGCGTTATTAAGGTGCGATATATCGCAGGCGCAAGCCTGCGCGCCACGAAGGTTGCGTTCCCGCAGCGCGAAAGATGGGTTTATTCCCATTTTTGTTGCGGCATCCGATGGCAGGCAATAAGCGTTTTGCCATGAAAGACGCCATCGACCTCGATTCCATCGATTTCGCGATCCTGCGCGAATTGCAGGACGATGGCCGCATGACCAATGTCGAACTTGCGAGCCGGGTCGGCATTTCGGCTCCACCCTGTCTGCGCCGGGTTCGGCGGCTGGAGGATTTGGGCGTCATCTCCGGCTATCGCGCGATTCTGGATACCGGCAAGCTCGGACAGGAAATCGTCGCCTTCTGCCTGGTCGGCCTGCATCATCAGTCCGACCCGGAGCTGAAGGCGTTCGCGGCGCTGACCGCCAACTGGCCGCTGGTGCGCGAAGCATGGATGGTTTCCGGCGAAAGCGACTTTCTGCTGCATTGCGTCGCGCCGGATTTCCGGACCTTCCAGACTTTCGTTCTCGAAGAGCTGACCGCGACGGAAAATGTCGACACGGTCCGTTCGGCGCTGACCATTCGCAAGGTCAAGGATAAGGGGTTGATCGCCTTTCCGACCGGCGGGCCCGCGGTTCCGGGAACCCCCGATCAGTCGACGTAGAAGATTTCCAGCTCGATCTTTCCGGGATCGTTCGGCTCGTTGAGGATCTGATAGCGCGTTGTCGCACCGGCGAGCGGGATATCCAGGTCGCCGCTCGATTTCGCCGACATGGACAGCGCGACACTCATCGGAACGTTGTCCGGGTCGAGCCCGGCGATATTGTCCGCAGTCATGTTGTCGAGCGCCATGAACTCCCGCATCGCCATCAGGAAAACCTTGATCTCGCGCATGTGGGCGGGAACGTGGTGAAGCACCAGCGCGACGCCGGACAGCAGGGCGTTGTTCTCGATGATCACATCCAGAATGTCATACTCGCCACTGCCGATATCGCATTTGATGAAGGTTTGGCCGGGTTCCGACTGAAGCGCCGCAATCGCCGCGTCCAGCCCGATCATGCCCTCGTCGAGGCCCACCGCCTGCCTGTGGTGAACGAAGCCCGCGCCCTTGTCCATAAAGACAGCCTTGTAGTCGCGGTATCGCGCCAGCGCCCGGCGTCGCTGCGCGGCGCTGCCGAGAAACGGAATCAACGCCCGCCGCCGCGCGCGTCTGAGGCCCTCTCCGTCAATGGCGGGATCGTAGCCGTGCAGGGTTTGCAGCGGGGCCATCGCCGCGAAGTCGATCTCGAACTCGAGATTGGGCGCCAGCCCGAGCGACAGGAGGTGGCGCGTGCTCGCCACGGCGTCGGCGGCAACCACATGCCCGCCCTTGTTGTCGCTGCCGAGGCGCACGACCCTGCCCGTTCCCTCCGGTTTGAAAACCTGAGGCAGGAAGCAGGCCAGCTTTCTCTTGGTTGTAAGACCCATTTCCGTTTTCCGAGGACTGGCGCCGCCGCCGGATCGCGTCAGGCCTGATGGTACTCCCTGTACCATTCCACGAAGCGCCTGACACCCACCGCGACAGGCACTTTGGGCTCATAGCCCACAGCATCCTTCAGCAGCGAGACGTCGGCCCAGGTCGCATGGGTATCGCCCGGCTGGGCGGGCAACATGCGCCGCTTGGCCGGCCGTCCGATGGCTTCTTCCAGCGCTGCGATGAAGTCGAGCAGCCGCACCGGCGTCGAATTGCCGATATTGTAGATCCGGTAGGGCGCGTTCGATGATGCGGGATCGGCGGCGTCGCTGTCCCAGTCTGAATCCGCCTCCGCGATTCGGTCGTTCGCGGCGATCACCCCGTCGACGATATCGTCGACATAGGTGAAATCGCGCGAATGATCGCCATTGTTGTAGAGGTCGATGGGCTCTCCGGCGAAGATCGCTTTCGCGAACTTCATCGGCGCCATGTCCGGGCGGCCCCAGGGACCATAGACCGTGAAGAACCGCAAACCCGTCGTCGGGAGCGAGAACAGATGGCTGTAGGAATGCGCCATCAGTTCGTTGGACCGCTTCGTCGCCGCATAGAGCTGCAGCGGGTGCGATGCGCCGTCATGCTCGCTATAGGGCATGTGCGTATTGGCGCCGTAGACCGACGAGGTGGACGCATAGGTCAGATGCTGCACGCCATTGTGCCGGCACGCCTCGAGCATGTTGGCGAAGCCGACCACATTGGTCTGCACATAACTCATCGGGTTTTCGAGCGAATAGCGCACGCCCGCCTGCGCCGCGAGATGAATGACGCGGTCGGGCCGCTCGTCGGAGAAGCACCGGTCGACCAGCGCCGTGTCGACGATATCGCCCCGTATGAAGCGATAGCCGGCCGTGTTGGACTTCCTGGATTGGTCTTCGAGCCGCGCGAGCCGAGCTTCTTTCAGCGCCGGATTGTAATAGTCGTTGACGCAATCGACGCCGATGACGGTGTCGCCTCGTTCCAGCAGGCGCCTTGCGACGTGAAAGCCGATAAAACCGGCGACACCCGTGACGAGGATCTTCATTTCGGAATGCGCAGGGCGGGAAAGATGAGGATCATTCGGCCGCTTCGCTCGTCGTGTCGACCATCCAGCCATTCGATCCCCGGCCGATGCTCTCATAGGTGAAGCCGGCCGCCTCGACCTGAGCCGGGTTATAGATGTTGCGCAGGTCGACCAGCACCGGGCTTTCCATCGTCTCGCGCAGTCTTTCCAGATCCAGCGAACGGAAGGCGTCCCATTCGGTGACGATCACGAGCGCATGCGCGTCCTTGGCGGTCTCGTAGGCGGTTTTGCAGAAGGTCACATTGTCGAGCAGCTGCGCCGCCTGGTCCATGCCTTCCGGGTCATAGGCCTGGATCTTCGCGCCATTGTCCTGCAGCACCTGGATGATGTTGAGCGACGGCGCCTCGCGCATGTCGTCGGTATTCTGCTTGAAGGTCAGGCCGAGCACGCCGATCGTCTTGCCCCGTACCGAACCGCCGCAGGCACGCACCACCTTGCGCGCCATGGCGCGTTTGCGCTGGTCGTTGATGGCGACGGTCGTCTCGATCAGGCGCACAGGGCTTTCCGCGTCCTGCGCCGTCTTGACCAGCGCCAGCGTGTCCTTCGGGAAACAGGAGCCGCCATAGCCGGGCCCGGCATGCAGGAATTTCGGGCCGATGCGGCCGTCCATGCCGATGCCTCGCGCCACGTCCTGCACATTGGCGCCGACGCGCTCGCAAAGATCGGCGATCTCGTTGATGAAGGTCACCTTCATCGCCAGAAACGCATTGCCGGCATATTTGGTCAGTTCGGCGGTGCGGCGCTCCGTGAACAGGACAGGCGCGGCATTGAGGAAGAGCGGCCGGTAGATTTCCTGCATCACCTTGCGGGCGCGCTCGTCGGTCGTGCCGATGACGATACGGTCCGGGCGCTTGAAGTCGTCGATGGCGGAGCCTTCGCGCAGGAATTCCGGATTGGAGACAACGGCGAAATCGGCCTCCGGGTTTTCGGCCCGGATGATCCGCTCGACATCGTCGCCGGTGCCGACGGGCACGGTCGACTTGGTCACCACGACGGTGAAACCGTCCATCGAACGCGCGATTTCGCGCGCCGCCTGTTCGACATAGGAGAGGTCGGCATAGCCGTCGCCGCGGCGCGACGGGGTGCCCACGGCGATAAAGACGACATCGGCCGAAGCGACCGCGGAGGCGAGGTCGCCGGAAAAGACCAGCCGTCCCTGCCTGGAATTGCCTGCCACCAGTGCGTCGAGCCCCGGCTCGTAGATCGGCATGCGGCCGGAATTCAGCGCGTCCAGCTTGGCGGGATCATGGTCGACGCAGATTACTTCGTGGCCGAAATCGGCGAAACACGCGCCCGAAACCAGTCCGACATAGCCGGCTCCGATCATCGTCACTTTCATGGCCAGTCCTTTCCCGCTGAAACGGTCCCGTCGAAGGAAGATCGCGGCTTTGGCGCGGTCGTCGGTCTCATATTACTTTCGCGACGCAGTATCAAACCATCCTTCGGCGCGGCAAGTGCTGTGGATGGAGCCAGCGTAAGCCGGCCGGATCACTTCGCGTCGGGTTCCGGCAGCGCCGCCCTGTGTTCGTTGGCGATCAGCCAGAGGTTGCGCACATAGACGATCAGGCCAAGGCCCTGGCCGGCGATGAACACCGGATCCTTGCGCTGGATGGCGTAGATGAGCAGCAGGCTTCCGCCGGCCAGCGAGAAGAACCAGAAGGCGATCGGCATGACCGAGCGCTTCGCGCGCTCCGACGCGATCCATTGCACCACGAAGCGCATCGTGAAGCAGATCTGGGCGACGAAGCCGAGCGCGACCCATCCGTCGAAGGATTCGACGAAGACGGTGTGAAACCAGGAAAGAAGCTGGTTGAAAAGATCAGCCATGAGGTACTTCCTCTACCCGCGGCACGATCTTCCGCCGCTTGCCGAGCCACCAGACGCCCAGCAGGTCCAGGGCGCCGCGCAATCCGCGGTCGAAAATGCCGTAATTCGATTTGCCATGCCGGCGGGACCGATCGACCACGTCGCAGTGCACCACTGCGTACCCCTCCTGGATCACCAGCGCCGGCAGGAATCGGTGGGTCCCGTTGAAGAAGGGCAGGCGGCGCATGATCTCGGTCCTCACCGCCTTCAGGCCGCAGCCGGAATCGCGCGTATTGTCCTTCAGGATCGCGCCGCGCAGCGCGTTGGCGAAGCGCGAAGCCAGTTGCTTGGCCTTGGAGTCGCGCCGCTTGAGCCGCTGGCCCGCCGCGATCCCGGCGTCCTCGCCAGCCGCGACCAGCGCATCGACGAGCACCGGGATATATTGCGGATCGTTCTGGCAGTCGCCGTCGATCGTCGCGACGATGGCGCCATGCGCGGCGAAAGCTCCCGAGCGCAGTGCCAGGCTCTGGCCCGCGCTGCGGTCGTGGCGCAGATGTCTCAGCGTAAAACCGGGCAGGGCGGCTTCTTCCGCCAGCACCTCCGCCGTAGCGTCGGTGGAGCCGTCATTGACCACGATCACCTCGTAGTCGCGCCCTTCCATGACCGAACGGATCTCACCGAGCAGGATCGGGAGGTTTTCCGCCTCGTTCCGGCAGGGAATGACGATGGACACGAGAGGGGATGCCATGGCGATCTTGTCTTCTGGTGAGGGGAAACGCGTTTGATGCGGGCTCTACTGCGCCGTCAGCGGCATCCTCTTACAGCTTCGCGCGCAGGATGTAAAAGTGCAGTTTGGCCGCATCGCGCCTGTGTCCCGGGAATAGTCCCGATGCATGGAGCCGCGGGCCGGCGCGGTCCCGGCGGAACTGCACCCCGCCAAGAACCGCGACTGTTTGGCGCGGCTGCGCAACGGATCAGACGAATTTGACGCTGACGATCTCGTAGCCGCGCGCGCCGCCCGGCGCCTGCACCTCGACGGAATCGCCTTCTTCCTTGCCGATCAGCGCGCGCGCGATGGGCGAGGAGATGGAAATGCGCCCCGCCTTCACATCGGCTTCCTGATCGCCGACGATCTGATAGACCTTTTCCTCGTCCGTATCCTCGTCGGCGAGCGTCACCGTCGCGCCGAACTTGATGTTCGCGCCGGTCAGCTTGGACGGGTCGATCACTTCGGCTCGGCTGATCAGGTCTTCGAGTTCGCCGATGCGGCCCTCATTATGGGACTGCGCTTCCTTGGCGGCGTGATATTCCGCGTTCTCGGACAGATCACCATGGGCGCGGGCTTCGGAAATCGCCTCTATGATGCGCGGGCGTTCCTCTTGCTGGCGCCACCGCAACTCTTCCTTGAGCTGCGCGAAACCGTTCGCGGTCATGGGCGCTTTTTCCATTTGGCCGATTCCTTCTTATTGGCCCCAAGACTGTGTCTGCGTCACTTGGCGCGACACAAAACAAAACGGCCCCCGCAGCCTATTGCTCAGGAACCGCCTTTATTCACAATAACTATAATCCGATTCAGCGCCGATGCAAAGGGGAGGCCGTCTATCGATATCCCGTGTGGTCAGGCGCGGCGCGGGATATCCCGGCCCTCGAGACCGGGCGGCCGGTAATAGGCGTCCAGCTTCATCCGCTCTCCGACGCTCGGATGGATTGTCGCGTCGGGCGGAATGCGCCGGTGGTCGAAAAGCGGGAAATAGACGCCTTTCGCCTTCGGGCCCTTCTTCAGCGAAGTCGGAGGGATACGCCGCGGCAGGAACTCCACGAAGGGCCAGAAATCGACCATTGAGCCATTGATCGGCTGGCCGGTGCCGGGCTTGATATATTTGGGATATTTCTCGTCCTCGCCGCGCACGATCTTCTTCACGGTCGGGTTGTAGTACTTCAAGCCGAGTTTTGCGGTTTCCTCGATCATCCAGAGCAGCGGTATCTTCGCCTGCGCGCTCTGGCGTTCCGGATAACCGCCGCCGACATCGCCATGCGAGCCGGAGAACCAGACCTCCTTGACGTCCTGCGGAACTGGATCGCGTTTTTTGAAGGGCGGGCCGGAGAACTGGCCGCCTTCCGGCCAGAGCTGCGGGTTGAACATCGTGCGCTGTTCGTCGATCGCCACGGCGTGGCGCACATGCTCGACGCTCGGATTTTTTGCGGTGAAGGCATGCGTCCGCATCCGCGGAAACCAGCGCCCCATCTCGATCACCGAGGCGACCGTGTCGAACAGGCCGAGCGCCTTGATGTCGGGCCGGAACGTGTCGAGCGCGCGTTCATAGAGCCGCATCGTGCGGAAGGCGGCGTTCGGATCGGCCTTGTCGTCGCTGTCGTTGGCCGGTTCGTCGCGGTCGCTGATGCCCTTGTAGGTGCGGTAGGCATAGTCGAGCAGGTTCAGATTGACCGGCGTCATGATGCCGAAGGCATGGATGAAGCCGGCGAGAACCCGCGCCGTATAGGCGCCGCGCGAAAAGCCGAAAATATAGATCGTGTCCGGCGCGCGGTCCTTCGAGCCCCGGTCGAAATTCTCGACAAGGAAGCGGTAGGTTTCCTTGACGTTCTGGTCGAGACCCCAGCCGGTTGCCAGCCCCCAGACTTCCTTGGCCTTCCGCGTCCATTTCAGCCAGTCATTGGCGCCGCCGAACGTACCGACGCCGGGATCGTAATAGACGATCTGGTCGTCATTCTTCCGCAGACATCCGTAAAGCCGCAAGATATTCGTCCGGCTGTCGCTGATCTCGTTGGACGTTCCGTCGCACAATATGACGATATTCTTCGGCATGCGCTCACTCCTTTCCCAAGGGAAACGATAACGCGATTGGGCGGCAAAGAAAAATGATCGGTCTGTGACGCGGTCGCCGATGAAGCGAATGGGCTGGCCGAAACCTCAGAATCCGTGGAACAGCATGTCGAGCGCGGCGACGATGCGGTCGTGCTCACGGGAAAGTTCATGACCGGTCTCATGCAGCATGCTTGCCGGGACGGATGAGAGAAACTCGGTCATCATGGAATAGCTCAGGCCATCGAGTTCGAAGATCGGATTGAGCCTGTCGGCCGGAATTGAAGCGCGCTCGATTGGAATAAGTGGCGCTACCACGCGCGTATCAAGGCCGTCGACAATGTTGGATTGGACATCCAGAACAAGTTCGCCATCGCCGATCCGATACACCCGGTAGCGGGCCATTAAAACATCCGGTACTTGGCCAAGGGCAAGCCGTGCTCCGCGACATAGCGATTGGCGTCGGCGATAGCCTCGGCGTTCTCTTCCTTCCAGCGCCGAGTTTTCTCTTCCCGCACAGCGTCAGCGATGCCTTTTTCTGCTTCGCGAGAAAGGTTGATCCCGAGCGCCTTTGCCTCTTCGATCAGTTCGGATGCGACCGAAAGGTTGGCGCTCGTCTTCTTGGCGGTGCTGTAGTTTTTCATGCGCATAAGTTATGCGCATGCGCGCTCTGGGTCAATCGGATGTTCTTCTGGGACGTCGCCCTTGACCTCAACCATGGTTGAGGCTCTAGCAATCTCGCCGGTGGTTTTGGAGCGGGAGCGAAATCGATGAATCATGAGCCGGGCGCAGTTGGCCCTGCAAAAGGGCGGGAACCCGGCTGGCGTGCGCTCCTTTCGCTGGACTATATCGGGCCGACGACGACGATCAGCCTCGGTGTTGCGCTTTACGCCTTTAACGAGTTCTTCGTTGCGACCGCGCTTCCCTCGGCTGTCGATGAACTGGGCGGCGCGGCCCTGATCTCCTGGGCGTTCACCTTCTTTCTCGTTTTCGCCATTGTCGGTGGGCTTGCCGCTGCCGACCTGAAGGCACGGCTCGGGGCGCGAACCGCGCTTGCCCTGTCGGCGCTTGTCTTTCTTGTCGGCAGCGCGATCACGGTCATTGCGCCGAACATGCCTGTCCTGATTGCGGGGCGGGCAATTCAGGGCATCGGGGAGGGCGTCGTGGCGGCGATCTGCTATGCGCTGATCCCCGTGCTGTTTCCGTCCCCGCTGGTGCAGAAGATATTCGGCCTCGAGGCTTTCATCTGGGCGATTGCCGCATTCGGCGGGCCCGTTCTGGCCGGTTTTCTGACTGAGTTCTTCTCCTGGCGCGTGGCCTTCGGTTTCAATCTGGTGGTCGGCTGCATCTTCCTGCTGCTCGTTTTCCTTGTTGTGCCCAAGGGAGGACGCGGTGAAGGCGTGGCCGGGCCTCCGCTGCTCCGTCTCGGGCTCGCCGGCGGCGCCATTCTCATGATCTCCGTAGCGGCCGCTGCGGCGCATCCCATGGTTGCCGGCCCGGTATGCGGATTGGCTCTTCTGCTTCTCGTCGGTGTGGTTAGCCTGGATCGGCGTAACGCCAATCCGGTTCTTCCCGGTGCGGCATTCCGCTGGAAAGACCCCGTCGGCGTCGGACTTTGGATGATCCTGCTTATGCCCATGGCGCAGGCGGCCGGCGGTGTCTTCATGGTCTACGGCTTCCAGTTCCTTTGGGGCTACGGCGCGACCATCGCCGGCGGGCTGGCGGCAACACTCGCCGTGGCCTGGAGCGTTACCGCCATCCTGGTCGCGATGGTCTCGACGGAGATCGGCCGGTTGCGCGCGATTGCAGTGTCGTCCGTCCTTCTTGCCGCGGGCGCGGCGTTGGCGGCTATCGGCGTGGCGACATACCAGTTCGCCTTGATGATCGCCGCGCAGCTAACGATGGGCGCCGGCATGGGGCTCAACTGGGGGCCGCTCTGCCAGTTGCTGATGAACCGCACGAGTGACGCCGAACGCGACCGAACCTCCGCCATGTTGCCGACCCTGCAGACCGCCGGCTATGCGCTGGGCGCGGCCGTCTTCGGCCTCGTCGCCAATCTGGCAGGCTTCGGCGACACCGCCGACCTCGACGGCGCCCGCGCCGGCATGACAGCCGCTTATGCGAGCGCGACTTTGGTGGCCCTTGTGGCTGCCGTGTTTGGGGTCAGGACAGTGCGAGGGGCCGCGTCAATCAGTTGAAATAACTCTGCAACGGCCGCACCTGCAATTCGCCCTTGCTCAGCGCCTGGATGGCTTCCCCTGCGGCGACGGACCCCGCCATCGTCGTGAAATAGGGGACCTTGTTCATCAGTGCGGCGCGGCGCAGCGGCTTTGAGTCCGTGAACGCCTTCTTGCCTTCCGTCGTGTTGATGACCAGTTGCACCTGCCGGTTGCGGATGGCGTCCTCGATATGCGGCCGGCCTTCCAGAACCTTGTTGATTTTTGCGGCCGGAACGCCGTTCTCGGCGAGATAGCGCTGCGTGCCGCCGGTCGCCATCACCTTGAAGCCAAGCTCGATGAACAGCTTCGCCGTACCGAGAATGCGCGTCTTGTCGCTGTCCTTGACCGAGATGAACACGGTGCCGGCCTTCGGCAGCTCCGCGCCCGCGCCGAGCTGCGCCTTGGCGAACGCCACGGCGTAATCGTGGTCCAGCCCCATCACTTCACCGGTCGAACGCATTTCCGGGCCGAGCAGCGTGTCGACGCCCGGAAATTTCGAGAACGGGAAGACGGCTTCCTTGACCGCGATATGGTTCAGCGTCGTGATGTCGCGCCGTGCGCCGTAATTGCCGATGGCCGGATCCAGCTTTTCGCCGGCCATGATGCGCGCCGCGATCTTCGCGATGGGCAGTCCGATAGTCTTGGCGACGAAGGGCACCGTGCGCGAGGCGCGCGGATTGACTTCCAGCACATAGACCGCGCCGTCCTTGATCGCATATTGCACGTTCATCAGACCGCCGACATTCAGCGCCTTGGCGAGCGCGATGGTCTGGCGCTCCATCTCGGCGACGATCTCCGCGCCCAGCGTGTGCACCGGCAGCGAGCAGGCCGAGTCGCCCGAATGTATGCCGGCCTCCTCGATATGCTCCATGATGCCGGAGACATAGACGTCCGACCCGTCGCACAGGCAGTCGACATCGACCTCCACCGCGTCGGTCAGATAGGTGTCGAAAAGGAGCGGGTTGGAGCCCAGCAGCGTGTTGATCTGGCCGGTCTTGTCGTTGGGATAACGCGCCTTGATGTCTTCCGGGATCAGTTCCGGCACCGTTCCGAGCAGATAGGAGCCCAGCCCCTCGTCGTCGCGGATGATCTGCATCGCGCGGCCGCCCAGCACGTAGGAGGGGCGCACCACCAGCGGATAGCCGAGCGAGGCGGCGACCATGCGCGCCTGTTCCACCGAATAGGCGATGCCGTTCTTCGGCTGGGTCAGATCGAGCTTGATCAGCAGCTTCTGGAACCGGTCACGGTCTTCGGCGAGATCGATCATGTCCGGCGAGGTGCCGAGGATCGGGATACCGGCCTTTTCCAGCGCATTGGCAAGCTTCAGCGGCGTCTGCCCGCCGAACTGCACGATGACGCCGAGCAATTCGCCCTTTTCCTGCTCCAGCTTCAGGATTTCCAGCACGTCCTCGGCGGTCAGCGGCTCGAAATAGAGCCGGTCCGACGTGTCGTAGTCGGTCGACACGGTCTCGGGGTTGCAGTTGATCATGATGGCTTCAAAGCCGGCGTCCCTGAGGGAAAACGCGGCGTGACAGCAGCAATAGTCGAACTCGATGCCCTGGCCGATCCGGTTCGGTCCGCCGCCGAGGATCACGACCTTCTTGCGGTCGGAAATCTGCGCCTCGTTGGCCGGCGTGCCGGCGAAAGGCGTCTCGTAGGTCGAGTACATATAGGCGGTCGGCGAAGCGAACTCCGCCGCGCATGTATCGATGCGCTTGAAGACCGGCCGCACCTCAAGCGCATGGCGCAATTGCGCAACATGCTTTTCGGTCGTGTTGGTCAGTCCGGCAAGGCGCTGGTCGGAGAAGCCCATCGCCTTGAGCATGCGCAGGTTCTGCGCGTCCTGCGGGAGGCCGTGCGCGCGAATACGCGCCTCCATGTCGATGATCGCCTTGATCTGCTCGAGGAACCACGGGTCGATCTGGCAGCCCGCATGCACGTCCTCGATGGTGAAGCCGAGGCGGAAGGCCTGCGCCACCATGCGCAACCGGTCCGGCGTCGGCGAGCCGATGGCCGCGCGGATGGCGTTCTTGTCGTCGCCTTCGCCGAGCCCGGGAATCTCGATCTCGTCGAGGCCTGTCAGCCCGGTCTCCAGCCCGCGCAGCGCCTTTTGCAGGGATTCCGGGAAACTCCGGCCTATTGCCATCACCTCGCCGACGGACTTCATCGCCGTGGTCAGGGTCGGCTCGGCGCCCGGGAACTTCTCGAAGGCGAAACGCGGGATCTTTGTGACGATGTAATCGATCGACGGCTCGAAGGAGGCCGGCGTCGCGCCGCCGGTGATGTCGTTGTCCAGTTCGTCCAGCGTGTAGCCGACGGCCAGTTTCGCGGCGACCTTGGCAATCGGGAAACCGGTGGCTTTCGAGGCCAGGGCAGACGAACGCGAGACGCGCGGATTCATCTCGATGACGACCAGCCGGCCCGTCTCCGGGCTCACGGCGAACTGCACGTTCGAGCCGCCGGTCTCCACCCCGATCTCGCGCAGCACCGCGATCGAGGCGTTGCGCATGACCTGGTATTCCTTGTCGGTTAGCGTCAGGGCAGGGGCGATGGTGATCGAATCGCCGGTATGCACGCCCATCGGATCGATATTCTCGATGGAGCAGATGATGATGCAGTTGTCCGCCCGGTCGCGGACGACCTCCATCTCGTACTCTTTCCAGCCGAGCACGCTCTCGTCTATCAGCACTTCCGTCGTCGGCGAGGCGTCGAGGCCGCTTTCCACGATCTCGAAGAACTCGGCGCGGTTATAGGCGATGCCGCCGCCTGTGCCGCCCAGCGTGAAGGACGGGCGGATGATCGCCGGCAGGCCAACTTCCTCCAGCGCCTGCGCGGCGAGCCCCATGGCATGGTTCATGTAGCGCTGCTTGCGATCCGACGTGCTGTCGCGCCAGTCCTGTTCCAGCGCGTCCAGGGCCGCGTCGAGCTCCGCGCCCGACAGCGTCGCCTTCAATTCCGCGCGCTTCGCTTCATGCGCCTTGCGGTCCGTATCCTTGATGTCGGAGGCGTTGACCAACACCGAGCGCGGGCATTCCAGCCCGATCCGCTCCATCGCCTCGCGGAACAGCTTGCGGTCCTCGGCCTTGTCGATGGCCTCCGGCTTCGCGCCAATCATCTCGATGTCGTATTTTTCCAGCACGCCCATCTGCTGCAGCGAGAGCGCCGTGTTCAGCGCCGTCTGGCCGCCCATGGTCGGTAGCAGAACCATCACCTCGTCGGGCCGCTCGGCGCGTTCGCGCGCGATGATCTTCGCAACCACTTCGGGCGTGATCGGCTCGATATAGGTGGCGTCGGCGAGATCGGGGTCCGTCATGATCGTCGCCGGGTTCGAATTGACCAGGACGATGCGGTAACCTTCCTCCTTCAGCGCCTTGCAGGCCTGGGTGCCCGAATAATCGAATTCGCAGGCTTGCCCGATGACGATCGGCCCCGCGCCGATGATGAGGACGGTGTCGATGTCAGTACGTTTGGGCATGGGATCAGTCCGGCTCGTGCAAAACGACCGGATGGGCGGGGCTCATCCGGCGTCGGAAATCTCTTATTTCTGGCTAGACCGGGCCTATAGGGTAAAGCGCCCTGCCACGGAACCCCCTGCGGGAGTTTTGCCGAGAAAAAACGGCTTCAATCGGTGGGTAGGAAGACTATTTGCGCCGGCCAAAGGGCTTTTTGTGGATAGGCTGATGCGCTGTTTGCGCCGGTGCTGCCGCGGCGTCGGCCTGCGGGACGGCGTCCGGAGCGGGCCGATAAGGCTTGATGAACTGGTTATTATGAATACTGGACGCTTCCGCCGGGCCGGTAAAACGCACGCCGCAGCTCACGCCCTTGATCCACTCCACCTCGGCCGGCCATTTCGCCCCGTCGAGTGGGATGGTCAGGAAGAAGCTCTCCGGCAGGCTCACCGGGCCTGCAAATTGCAGCTTTGCGCCGGATTCGCTTTTGTCGCGCACAGTGCAGGGCACGGTCAGTTCGTCATGATGGAAAGAGACCAGCCCCTCCTTGAGGATCCGGTGCCGGAGATGCTTGCGATTGTTGTGTTCGGCTTCGCTCATCCGATGACAGTTCCATTACTTCCCTAACGTCAAGTAAAACAGGCCTTTGCGGGATGTCATCCGGAGACCCACGACCGAACCGCCGCGCGATTCGCCCGGCTGACAGGTACCTCAGTTCCGCTGACGAGCCGGATCGTCATCCGGTCGCCCGTCGTCTCGATGCCGTCCACGCCGCCGCGCGCAACCCACCACGACCGGTGCACCCGCATGCCGGGATAGAAGGCCAGTTCCGCCTCGGCATCGGACAGGCGCATGAGAATGAGATCGCGCCCCTTGGTCGTCGTCACTTCCAGATAATGATCCTGCGCCTGCAGGCTGACGAGTTCCGTGCCGAGCCGGGCCGGAATGCGTTTCAGGAAGCGGTTTCCGTTGTCCTCGGCCGGCGCGGGAGAAAGGTCCGTCTCCGCCGCCTTTGGGCTCGACACATCGTAGATCGTCGCGATCGCCAGCGTGATCACCAGGCACATACCGTAGAGCGCGACCAGATCGGCGGCGGAAGTCGACATAGAATCGGGAAAAACGAAATTGACCAGCCAGACCTCCGCGGTGATCGGCAGAGCGGCCAGCAGTGCCCCGAGCGCGATCGACGGCATCCGCGCGCCGATGAGCGGCCGGATCAACCGCACGAGAAGCACTGTTGCAAACTGTCCCGTCACGAAGGTGGAGAACGCGATCGTCGCCCAATAGGCGGTTCGTTCCGCCGCGTTGAAGCGTGTCAGCGTGCCGGCCGGACCGCTGACGACGAGGATCGCGATGGCCGCGGCGAGCACGATCCAGAAGCCCGGGCGGCGCAGAAGGCCCTGCACTTCGCGAAGCGCGAACTGCAGCGCGCCGCCTTTCGCGAAGGCTTCTCGTCGGTCCGCGTAATCGGAATTGTGCTGCTCCATGCAGCTTTCCTAGCAAGTGCGTCGAACAACGAAAAGCGCACGCAAAAGGAGTTTGCCGTGAACCTTGCCCTCTTCGCAAATGCATCGCTCGCCATTCAGATGCACGTCGTCGCCGCCATCCTGGCTTTCCTGATCGGCGGCTATGTGCTGATCCGCCGGAAGGGCGACCGCCTGCACCGCAATCTCGGCAAGGCCTGGGTCGCACTCATGGCCCTGACCGCACTGACGTCCTTCGCCATCCACACGATCCGCTTGATCGGCCCGTTCAGCCCGATACACATTCTCTCGGTGGTTACGCTGATCTCGCTCTGGTTCGCGGTGCGCGCCGCGCGCCGGCGCGACATCGCCCGGCATCTCGGCACCATGCGGATGCTCTATGTCTACGCACTGATCGGGGCAGGGGCCTTCACCTTCCTGCCGGGGCGGCTGATGAACCGGCTCGCCTTTCACGGCGATCACCCCTGGATCGGATATGCGGCGGTCGGCGCGGCGGTACTGTTCGCCCTCTTTGTCGCCGCGAAGGCCTTTCCGGGTCTTGCGCACCGGCTCGGACTCTCGGCCTGAGAGATCAGCCGCCGGTCAGTTCCAGCGGCGGCAAGTCTGCCGCCGCGGCGAGGATCGTGTCGAGCAGCCCCGGAAAAAGCGTGTCGAGATCGTCGCGCCTCAGGCTGATCAACCGGTTCGTGCCGACGGCCTCGGTCCATGTGATTCCTGCCTCGCGCATCTTGGCGAGGTGGTAGCTGATATTCGACTTCGAACCGAGCGAATTGAAAACGCCGCAGGCACAGGAACGGCCGTCATTTCTGGCGAGACAGGCGACGATCGCCAGTCGTGTCGGATCGCCAAGGACGGCCAGCACATTGGCGAGGCTGATCTGCTCGCGTGTCGGGTGATGAATGCTCATGGCCTGTTCGGTTTCTCCTCCCGAGAGAAATGGCGATTGACAGTGTGCCGTAACAGGTTCAAAAGTTCAAGAACTATTGAACAATGAATTTCCAAAGAAGGCTCCCCATGGATCGCCGTCTGATCTGGCTCGCAATCGGTGCGTTTGCGACCTCCACCGTGGCGTTTGTTTTCGCCGGCCTGTTGCCGCTAATCTCCGAATCGGTCGGTGTTTCGCTTGCGCGCGCGGGGCTGCTGATGACCGTTTTCTCACTGTCCTACGCCATCGGCACGCCGATATTATCGACGCTCACCGGAAGCGTGGATCGCCGGACGGTCATCGCCGGCGCGCTGTCCGTGTTTATCATTGCCAATCTCGGCGCCGCCTTGGCCGGCTCCTACGCGGCGCTGCTGGCCGCGCAGATCGTAATGGGGGCCTTTACCGGCCTTTTCGCCTCCACTGCGCAGTCGACCGCGATCGCGCTGTCGGCGCCGGAGCATCGCGCGAGGGCGGTCTCAACCGTTTTGACAGGCACCACGCTGGCCGTGGCCTTCGGTGCACCGCTGGGCGCGTTGATCGGCAACCTTGTCGGTTGGCGCTTCACCTTCCTTTTCATCGGCGTGGTCGCGATATTCTGCCTCGCTATCCTTTGGCTGAGGCTGCCGCGCGACATCGAGGGAGTGCGTCTTTCCCTGGGAGAGCGCATCCTTGTCATCACCCGCCCGGGTGTTTTCCATGCCCTGTCCGTTACATTCCTCTATCTGGCCGGCGGTTTCACATTGATCGCCTATCTGGCGCCGCTCGCCATAGAGGGGGCCGGTCTTTCCAAGAACGCCGTGCCGGCTTTGTTGCTCGTCTTTGGCGTCGGCGCGGTCTTCGGCAACACGATCTCGGGCCGCCTTGCCGACCGTCTCGGGCCGAGCCGTGTCGTGTTGCTCTCGCTTTCGGGCGGTCTCGTCCTGTCACTGGTGATTGCATTTCTGGTCGCGTTCGCACCGGACCATATCGCCGGACCGGTCCTGCTGGCGCTGATGCTCCCTTGGGGTATCGTCGGCTGGGCCTTCCCGCCCGCCCAGGCGAGCCGGCTCGTCGCGCTCGCGCCTGAACTCGCGCACCTGACCATGCCGCTGAACGTCTCCGCCATGTATTTCGGTATCGCCAGCGGCAGCCTGATCGGCGCGCAGGTCATGGCCTTCTTGTCGGTTTCCTGGCTCGCTTTCATCGCCTCGGCGCTGCTTGTCGTCACGATTGCAGTCCTTGTGCTCGACAGGCGTCCAGTGCCCGGTCTCGCCCCGGGCTGAGCCGCGTGCAACCTTCCGCGTCTTGAAGCTTTATCAATCCTGCGCCATTGATGGATTTCGAGCGTAAGGAGACAGCATATGCGCTGGGAAGGCCGACGGCAGAGTTCGAACATCCAGGACATGCGCGGAACCCGCTCCCGCCGCACCTCCGGTTACTCCACACGCCCGCGTGTGCGCATTCCCTCCGGCGGCCGCACCGTGCGCGCCGGCGGTGGAGGCATCGGCACGATCGTCATCCTCGTCATCCTGTTCTTCGCGCTGCGCTCCTGCGGCATCGATCCGCTGGAGATTCTCGCGGGCGGCGGCTCCGATCCCTTCGGCCAGGGCATGCCGCAGACACAAACCAGTGCGCCCACCGGCACGACCCGCAACGACGAGACGACGCAATTCGTCGCCACCGTCCTCGCCGAGACCGAGGATGTCTGGGGCGGCATCTTCGAGGCGAATGGCAAGACCTATCCCGAACCGGTCCTCGTCCTGTTCGAAAGCCAGGTGTCGTCGGCCTGCGGTTTCGCCAGCGCCGCCTCCGGCCCGTTCTACTGCCCGAACGATTCCAGGCTCTATCTCGATGTCTCGTTCTTCGATGAGCTGGCGCGCCGCTTCAAGGCGTCGGGCGATTTCGCCCAGGCCTATGTCGTCGCCCATGAGGTCGGCCATCACGTGCAGAACATCATCGGCGTGCTGCCGCAATTCAACAAGATGCGGCGCACCATGAGCCAGGCCGAGGCCAACGCCATGTCCGTGCGGGTCGAGTTGCAGGCAGACTGTTTCGCCGGCATCTGGGGTCATTACACGGCGCAGAAGGGCCTGCTCGAAACCGGAGACCTCCAGGAGGCGCTGAACGCGGCGACGCAGATCGGCGATGACGCCATCCAGCGCCGCACACAGGGCTATGTCGTGCCGGAAAGCTTCAACCACGGCACCTCCGCGCAGCGCCGCGAGTGGTTCAACCGCGGCTTTGAGTCGGGCAAGCTGAGCGACTGCGATACCTTCAACAATCCGGTCTGATCCCGGACAGTGGCAAAGCCGAAGGAGACCGACCTCTATCCCCCGGTCAAGAAGCTGCTCGAAGATCAGGGCTATGAGGTGAAATCGGAGATCGGCGCCGCCGATGTCGTCGCCATGCGCGGCGACGAGCCGCCGGTCATCGTCGAACTGAAAGCCGGATTTTCCCTCTCGCTCTTCCATCAGGCGATCGACCGGCTCGCCATTGCCGACACGGTCTATGTCGCCGTGCCGCGCGGCAAGGGCAGGCTTTTCCTGTCGTCGCTAAAATCCAATCTGAAGCTCTGCCGCCGTCTCGGCCTCGGCCTGATCACGGTTCGCCTCGAGGATGGCTTCACCGAAATCCATCTCGACCCCGGCCCCTATGTGCCGCGCAGAAACAAGGCGAAGTCGGCCCGCCTGCTGCGCGAATTCGCCCGCCGCGTCGGCGATCCCAACCAGGGCGGCATGAACCGCGCGACCATCGTCACGGCCTATCGTCAGGACGCGATGCGTATCGCTGCGCATCTGCGCGAGATCGGTCCGGCCAAGGCCTCCGACATTGCAAAGGCGACCGCCGTCGCCCGCGCCCGCGCCATCATGGCCGACGACCACTATGGCTGGTTCGAACGCGTCGAGCGCGGAATCTACAAACTGAGCCCGAAGGGCGAGGCGGCGGCCGACGAAATCCCGGCATCGTAGCTATTTCTCGCTGTCGAGCATCGCCATCTGCGGCGCGTTGTAGCGCGCGCCCGCTGCCGAGTTCCTCGGTACCGCCGCCTCGATCGCGTCGAGATCCGCGACCGACAGCGTCGCTTCTCCCGCGCCCAGAATGTCGGCAAGCTGCTCGCGGGTGCGCGATCCGATGAGTGGCACGATGTCGTCGCCCTGCGCGGCGACCCAGGCAAACGCCGTCTGCGCCGTCGTCATCCCCTTGTCCTTGGCCACTTTCGTCAGCGCGTCGACCAGAGTGAGGTTCTTTTCCTCATTGCCCGCGTCGTAGCGCGGCATCCGCCCGCGAATGTCGCCCTTGCGCTTTTCCGTGCCCGCTTTCCAGCCTCCGCCGAGCATGCCGCGCGACAGCACGCCATAGGCGGTGACGCCGATGCCCAGCACGCGGCAGATCGGCAGGATGTCGTCTTCGATGCCGCGCGACATCAGCGAGTATTCGATCTGCAGGTCGCTGATCGGCGCCTCCAGCGCGGCCTTGCGGATCGTCTCGGAGCCCACTTCCGACAGCCCGACATGGCGCACGTAACCGGCGTCGATCATGTCCTTGATCGCGCCGACCGTCTCCTCGATCGGCACATTCGGGTCGAGCCTCGCGGGGCGATAGATGTCGATATGGTCGAGTCCGAGCCGCGTCAGCGTGTAGGCGAGGAAGTTCTTCAGCGCCGCCGGCCGCGCGTCATAGCCGTTCCAGGAAGCATCCGGCCCGCGCATCGCGCCGAACTTCACGCTGACCTGGAAACTGTCGCGGTCGCGCCCTTTCAGCGCTTCGCCGATCAGCAATTCGTTCGAACCCATGCCGTAGAAATCGCCCGTGTCGATCAGCGTCACGCCAGCGTCGAGCGCTGCGTGGATCGTCGCGATGCTCTCGGCATGGTCGGCCGGCCCGTAAGTGCCCGACATCGCCATGCAGCCCAGCCCGAAGCGCGAGACGACCGGGCCCCTGCGTCCAAGTTTGACCGTTTTCATCGAAGTTCCTCCGCGATTGGCCGATCATCTCCGCCGCCGGCGCAACCGGCAATGGTTCCGCGCATTATTTTCACAGCGCTGTGCTAATATGAGGGCGAGGGAGGATGAGATGGTCATGATCGCACGCACGCTCGTTGTCGCGGCCGGCATCGTCGGCGGCGCTGTCTCGTCGCAGGCGCCGGAATTCACCCAGCAATATCGCCAGCGCCTCGGCGGTGCCCTGCAGGAGCTGCGCACCATCGTCGAGGACTTCGACGCCGATGCCACCCGCAGCGACCTGTCGCGGCAGGAAGCGCTGAACCGCTACCGGGCCTCGGCCGACGCTTTCCTGCGCGAGCGCGGCATGTCGATCGGCAGGACGATTCACCGCTATGAGAGCCTGCAGCGCCAGGCCGCCCGCTTCGAGACATGGCCGGATTTCGCTCGGCCTGCCGCGCTGATCGGCGAAAGTGACCCGACGCTTGTCCATGGCGCATGGCAGGAATTCAGGCCCGGCGTGCCGTTGACGGCGACGGGCGCGATCTGGGCCGTATTCGGCTTCCTCGCGGCCGCGCTTCTGGCGCAGGGCGGGCGCATGGCCGGCCGTGGCACGGCTGGCGCCGCCCGACGCCGTGGCGTCCCCGCCACGCGACAGGGCAGGGCGGCCTATGCCGGCGAGATGATCGGCGGCGCGCCGGAAGTGCTGCCCGATCCGGACGGCCCGACCGTCGATGACGGCCGCCATATCCGGCGATGAATTTCCAGCGATAAAGGCCCGACGGTCTGTCAGACCTTGTCCGGCATGCAGACGCGAATGCGGTGCTCGTCCGGATCGATGGCGACGAAGGTCAGGCCGAAGACCGCGTCGTGTAACGCCTGCTCGATCGCTACTCCCGCCTCCGACCAGCGGTCGTGCAGTGATCGCACGTCGTCTTCGGCGGGAACCATGAAGGCGATCTCGCTGCGGTGTCCCGAGCCGCCGGACACGAAATCCCGGGCTCCGGTCGACCAAAGGCCGAGGCTCGTCCCGTTTTCGAACTCGAAGGCGGCGTAGCTCGGGAAGACGGAAGTCGGCGCGGTCTCGAACAGCGTTTCGTAGAATGCCGCGCTCTTTTCGGGGTTTTCCACATAGAGAAGGAAGAGATTTGGTGCCTGCATGATCGTGCTCCTTGTTTCGGAACACGTAGCACCCCGCCCTGTCTGAACCTGTCAGTATGATCGCGTCGCCACGGTCGCGATGTCCGGCGCCGCTAGTCCTTCGGCGGAGCCTTCTGCACCACCTCCACCGGTGTACGCATGATGACTTCGCGATGCGGGAAGGGAATGTTGATGCCGGCCGCCTTGAAGGCGTCCCACAGCGCCAGCAGCACCTGGCCGCGAATATTGGTCAGCCCGCCTTGAGGATCGGTGATCCAGAAGCGCAGCTTGAAATCGATCGACGAGGATCCGAAGGCGGTCATCCAGCAGACCGGCTTCTTGTTGTCCACCACGCGCTCCACTGTCTGTGCGGCCTCGATGGCGATGCGGATAACCTCATGCGGGTCGCTGTCATAGGAAACGCCGAAATCGACGTCGAGGCGGACAAACTTGTCGGAGAATGACCAGTTGATCACCTGCTGCGTGATCAGATCCTCGTTCGGGATCAGATATTCGCGCCCGTCGCGGGTGATCACCGAGACGAAGCGGGCGCGCAATTCGCGGATCCAGCCGAACGTGTCGCCGAGTTCGATCGTGTCGCCCGGTTTGATCGACTTGTCGGCAAGGATGATCACGCCGGAGATGAAGTTCGACACCACCTTCTGTAGGCCGAACCCGAGCCCGACGCCGACCGCGCCGGAAAAAACCGTCAGCGCGGTCAGGTCGACGCCGATGGCGTTGAGCGCGATCAGCCCCGCCAGCACGGTGAGCGTGATACTCACCACCTTGCCTGCCAGCACCTTGAAAGAGGGCGACAAATCCGACGAGGCGGAGATGCGGCTGGCGAAGAAGCTTCCGGCGATATGCGCGACCCAGAGGAGCACAGTGGTGACCGTGATCGCGCGGATCACGAACAGCGCCGACAGCCGGAAATCGCCCAGATTGACGGCCAGCCCGTCCAGGAAGGTCTGCGCCTCGTCGCGTACATCGAGCACGCCGACAGCGACATAGACAAAGATGCAGAAGGCCACGAAGCGGGCCAGCGAGCGGCTGCGGATGATCCGTGTCAGCACAGACGCGGCAAGCCATGTGAAGCCGAGCACCAGCGCCAGCGACAGCATGTAGCTGCGGCTGGGCCATGTCATCATCAGGATCGCCTCCCGGGCGACCGCAAGGAAAATCAGGAACATCACCCATTCGGTGCGCCGCATGAAGGCGATGATGACGCGAAGCAGCCCCGGATTGCCCTTGATCAGCCGCGCCCGTTCTTCGAGGGCCGGTTCGATCTTCAGCGACAGCAAGTAAGCGACGCCGAAACAGGCGACGATGATCAGGAACTGATAGAGCGTCCAGGGCTGCGCGACATAGCCCTGCAGAAAGCGGAGCAAATCCCCCAGCCGCTGGCCCCATTCGGTGATGTCGTAGCTTTCCATGATCCGAGATTAATGCATCTCGCCGCATTGGGAAGTGCAGCCGACAGCAGATTGGCGATTCGACGCCTTTCCGTTGACCAGGATAATTTACGTTGATATCAACATGAAGTGGGGGAATTCGTATGACGCGATCGCCTGCCCATACTCTGGCTCGGGAATCTCGATGGACGAAATCGTTATACACACCCTGGATTGGGTGCCGGAATTGCCGCGAGGCTATGTTAGGGACCTTCGGGTTCGATGGGCGCTGGAGGAGGCCGGTTTGCCCTACCGTGTGGAATCGACCCCACTTCGCCAGAAGACCGAAGAACATTTCGCCCATCAGCCATTCGGTCAGGTGCCGTGGCTGACCCACGGCGACATGACGATCTTCGAGAGCGGTGCAATCCTGCATTACCTCGGCACCCGAAGCGAAGCACTTATGCCGGCAGATCCGTCACAGCGCGCACAAGTCACTCAGTGGCTCTTCGCCGCGCTCAATTCTGTCGAGATGCCTGTCGTGCCGTGGACGCTCTTTCGCTTTGCGAACGAAGAGCCGGACTCGCAAGGATGGAGGCAGTTGAACGGTTTTCTGCACGGACGGCTGAAGCACATGGACACTGTGCTGGCAAAAACTGAATGGCTTGTCGGCGATTTCTCCGTTGCCGATATAGCAATGTCGGACGTCCTGCGACTTGTTGACCGCTTCGAGGAGCTTGCCGCCTATCCGAAATGCCGCGCCTATGTCGCCCGCGCGACCGCTCGTCCGGCATTTCGCAAGGCCCACGCGGACCAGTTGGCGCACTTCGCCGCCGCGGACGGCTGAGCGAGTGGTTAGCGTTCGGCCAGCGCGTCTTCGCCGCGTTTCTCGCGGATCAGGTTGAAGAACCGCTTGAAGAGATAGTGGCTGTCCTGCGGGCCGGGCGAGGCTTCCGGATGGTGCTGCACCGAGAAGATCGGTTTGCCGTCGACAGCCAGGCCGCAGTTGGAACCGTCGAAAAGCGAGACATGCGTCTCGGTCACGCCCTGCGGCAGCGTCTTGGCGTCGACCGCGAAACCGTGATTCATCGACACGATCTCCACTTTGCCGGTCGTGTGGTCCTTGACCGGGTGGTTCGCGCCGTGATGGCCCTGATGCATCTTCACGGTCTTGGCGCCGAGCGCCAGAGCCAGCATCTGGTGGCCGAGACAGATGCCAAAGACCGGGATGCCGCTCTCCAGCAAGGTCTTGATCGTCGGCACCGCGTATTCGCCGGTCGCCGCCGGATCGCCGGGGCCGTTCGACAGGAAGATGCCATCGGGTTTGAGCGCCAGCACGTCTTCCGCCGTCGCCGTGGCCGGCAGCACGGTCACCTTTGCGCCGAGACCCGCCATCAGCCGCAGGATGTTGCGCTTCACGCCATAATCGAGCGCGACAATATGGATGTCGCCATCGCCGACCGTGTGGGAGCCGTAGCCCTCGTCCCAGACCCAGGGCGTCTCGTTCCATGTCGAGGACTGGCCGGACGTGACCTCCTTGGCGAGGTCGAGGCCGACAAGGCCGCCCCAGCCGCCGGCGCGCTTCTTCAGCGCTTCGATGTCGAAATTGCCGGCCGGGTCGTGGGCGATGACGGCGTTCGGAACGCCATGCTCGCGGATATAGGCGGTCAGCGCGCGCGTATCGATGCCGGACAGCGCGACGATGCCGCGCGCCTTGAGCCACGCGTCCAGATGTCCGCCGGCGCGATAGTTGGATGGGTCCGTGATGTCGGCCTTGAAGATCGCACCGACAGCGCCGGCCCGCCGTGCCGGGGTCAGGTCCTCGATATCCTCGTCATTGGTGCCGATATTGCCGATATGCGGGAAGGTGAAGGTGACGATCTGTCCGGCATAGGACGGGTCGGTCAGAATTTCCTGGTAGCCGGTGATCGCGGTGTTGAAGCAGACTTCCGCCTCCACCGCACCGGTGGCGCCGAAACCTTTTCCCTCCAGAACCGTTCCGTCTGCCAGAACCAGCATGGCGGTGGGTTTCTCCACCGTCCAGGCGGCAGTCTTTGTTGCGTCGGCGAAGGGCTCGGTCATGAAGCGTCTCGAAACAGTGAATGGGGGGCGTCTTGCTTTTGCGGGCGTTTAACACCATATGCGGGCGCTGAAAACACCGCGGATGGCCAGAAATACCACGCTTGGAAAGCGTTTCGTGGTTCGTTCCGGTCCGTGGCTTTTTTATGACCCTGCTGTGTTCACTTTATGGCTGTGGATAAGAAAGTCGAGAGATATCAACGTGTTAACAACGAGGTCGGCTCTTGCCATGCGCTGTGAACGGCGCTATGGTCCGTCCACCATCGGGGAGTTATTGCGATGCGCGATGCGATTCAAGCTGCGCTGAAGGATGCTCAAAAATCACAGGATAATTATCGTCTCTGCACGCTTCGCCTGATATCGGCGGCGGTAAAGGATCGCGACCTTGCCAACCGGTCCGCCGGCAAGGATCCGGTTTCCGACGAGGAAATCGGCGAGATCCTGACCAAAATGGTCAAGCAGCGTCGCGACTCGGCGAAATCCTATGAGCAGTCTGGCCGTCTCGATCTTGCCGATCAGGAACGCGCGGAATCTGCGGTCATTCTCGAATTCCTGCCCAAGCAGATGTGCGAGGCGGAAGTCGAGCAGGCCTGTCAGAATGTTGTTCAGGAGACCGGCGCGGAAGGCCTGCGCGATGTGGGCAAATGCATGTCCACACTCAAGCAGCGTTTTGCCGGCCAGATGGATTTTTCCAAGGCCTCGGGCGTCGTGAAGTCGATCTTGCAGCAGTAACGCTGCATTTTTTGTTTCATCACCTGAAAATCGCCCAGGCGAGCGGCAGCAGAATCGCTGTCGCCAGCGCGTTGAGCCCCATCGCGAGGCCGGCGAAAGCGCCCGCCACTTCGTTGACCTGAAGCGCCCGCGCCGTACCGATGCCATGCGCCCCGGTGCCCATCGCGAAGCCGCGCGCCGCCCAATCCTTCACGCCTGCCAGATTCAGCGCCAGCGGCCCCAGCGCCGCGCCGAGGATTCCTGTCGCGATAACCAGCACCGCCGTCAGTGACGGCAATCCGCCGAGAGAGTCGGAAATGCCCATGGCAACCGGCGCGGTCACCGATTTCGGACCGATCGAGATGATCGTGCGATGACTCGCCCCGAGCAGCCAGGATATGCCCATCGCGCTCGTTGCCGCGAACGCCGAGCCCGTGAACAGGCTCACCGCGATGGCGAGCGCCGATTCGCGCACCCGGTGAAACTGCCGGTAAAGCGGTACCGCCAGCGATACGGTGGCCGGGCCGAGCAGGAAGTGCACGAATTGCGCGCCCTCGAAGAAGGTCTCGTAGGACGTTCCCGTCAGCATCAGTATAGCCACCAGCATCACGACGGCGAACAGGACCGGATTGAGCAGCGGGTTCATGCCGCCGCGCTTGTAGATCCACATGCCGGCCTGGTAGGCGGCGAGCGTCATCGTCAGGTGCAGAAGCGGGCTCGCGGACAGATAGACCCAGACATCCTGCAATTCGGACTGGAGTTCATTCGGCATCGTCGACGCTCCCCGGCTTCTTTCGCGTCAGCGCCTGCATCATCAGCCCGGTCACGGCGATGGTCGCCATGGTCGAGATGACCAACGCCACGGAGACCGCGATGCCGTCGCCGGCCAACAGGCTCAGATGCACCATAATCCCCGTGCCAGCCGGCACGAACAGCAGCGACAGGTTGGAGAGCAGCGCGCCCGAAACGGTGTCGAGGTCCTTCGGGATCGATCCCCGGATCGACAGCCCGGCGAAAAGCAGCACCATGCCGAGCACCGGTCCCGGCACGGGAAGGCCGGTCGCCGCCACGAAGGCTTCGCCGACAAGTTGGCAAAAGAAGATCAGGGTCAGATAGTTCAGCATCGCACACCTCCGGTATCGGGAAGCATATTCGCTAATTCACGCCCGCTTGTCGCCCCTGATGCAGCTCCGGGTGCTTCCGTAACGAAAGTTCGGTAACCCATCTAAACACATTGTTTGCTTTTCTTCGGGAAACTCTGCGTCAAAACAAGAAAAACAACTGCAATCGAAAGAAGGTGTGCCCATGCCGACGTCCGATGTGTTCGGCCGCCAGGCGGAACCGAAAAAAGACCAGCGCAGCTACGTGAAACTGCGCAACGGCTATATGAAAACCGGGGGGATGGTCGTCGATATGTTCCCCGGCGGGATCGAGCTTGAGATGCTGTCGACCTCGGGCATGAAATTCGGCGACAATGTCGAACTGCACAGCGACAAGATCGGCTATATCGACGGCATGATCAGCTGGGTAAAGACCCGCCGCCTCGGCGTCGAATTCGACCGCACCTCCAACAACGCGGCCAAGGTGGCCGCGTTCCTGAAGAACTTCCATCAGGGATAGCCGCGGTCTGCGTGAGCGCGAGTTCGCTCCCTGCATGATTTCCACGCGAGCATTTCGCCCAAATCCCGCAGTGGTGCGTCCCGTCTGATCCGCCGATCCCTGTGAATTGCGGGAACCGCGTCATCATCGCTTGGCCTCGGCTTGTCGGCACCTGTATAAGGTGGGCAGATTCCCGAAAAGGCCGCCCATGCGCTTCTCCCAGTCCTTCCTCGACGAGATTCGAGATCGCGTTCCGATTTCGGACGTGATCGGCCGGCGCGTCGCATGGGACAAGCGCAAGACCAATACGTCGCGGGGCGACTACTGGGCTTGCTGCCCGTTCCACGGCGAGAAGACGCCGAGCTTCCACTGCGAAGACAAGAAGGGCCGCTATCACTGTTTCGGCTGCGGCGTCTCCGGCGACCATTTCCGCTTCCTGACCGAGCTTGACGGCATGGCCTTTCCGGAAGCCGTCCAGCAGGTCGCCGACATGGCCGGCGTGCCGATGCCGGAACGCGATCCGGAAGCCGAGCGCCGCGAGGCGGTGCGCGCCACGCTGACCGACGTCATGGAAATGGCGGCGGCCTTCTTCGAAGGGCAGTTGCAGCTTGCCGGCGGCGCAAAGGCGCGCGCCTATCTGCGCGACCGCGGCCTCTCGGGCCAGACCCAGAAGAAATTTCGCCTCGGCTATGCGCCCGACGGCCGCAACGTGCTGAAGGAGCATCTCGCGTCAAAGGGCGCGACGAAGGGCCAGATCGAAGCCTGCGGCCTCGTCGTCTTCGGCGACGACATTCCTGTCTCCTACGACCGGTTCCGCGACCGCATCATGTTCCCGATCGAGGATGCGCGGGGCAGAGTGGTCGCCTTTGGCGGCCGGGCGCTGTCCGCGGATGTGCCGGCCAAATATCTGAACTCGCCGGAGACGGAACTCTTTCACAAAGGCAACCTCCTCTACAATCTGCGCCGCGCCCGCGAAGCCATGCAACGCGACGGGACGGTCGTTGCCGTCGAGGGGTACATGGACGTCATCGCGCTCGATCAGGCCGGCATCTCCAACGCCGTCGCGCCGCTCGGCACCGCGCTGACCGAAAACCAGCTCAACCTGCTTTGGCGCGTCACCCAGGAGCCGGTCCTGTGTTTCGACGGAGACAAGGCGGGCGTGCGCGCCGCCTGGCGCTCGCTCGATCTCGCTTTGGCCGGCCTCAAGCCCGGCCGCTCGGTGCGCTATGCCCTGCTGCCCGAGGGCAAGGATCCCGACGATCTGGTCAAGGCCGGCGGGCGGGAGGCCTTCGATACGGTGCTGAAGGCCGCCAAGCCGCTCGCGGACATGCTGTGGTCGCGCGAGACCTCCGGCCGCGTCTTCGATACACCGGAACGCCGTGCCGAATTGGAAAAGAACCTGCGTGAGGCGACCGGCCAGATCGCCGACGAAAGCGTCCGCCGGCACTACGGCCAGGCGATGCGCGAGCGTATCCAGGCGCATTTCGGAGCGCCGCAGCAGGCGCGCGGCGGCAATCGCGGCGCCAGCAATCGCTACGGCGGGCAGAGACGCGGCGGCAGGGGAGCCGGCGCGCTGGGCGGCGGTCGTCTCGCCATCTCCGAAAGCCTCACGCGCTCGCGTCTGCTGACGGCGGGCGGCGACGACATGCCATTGCGCGAGGCGGCGCTGGTCGCCACCGTGCTCACCCACCCGGACCTGCTCGCCGATCATTTCGATGACTTCACCCGCCTCGATCTCGACCATGGCGGGCTGGAGCGGCTGCGCAGCGCCATTCTCGACGCCTGCGCCACCGGCCGTCCGCGCAGCCGCGACGCGCTGCTCGAACATCCGGCGCTCGCCTCGCAGAAGGCGACGGTCGAGGCGCTGGAAAAACTGATCCGCCGCGCGCGGCTGTGGACGGCCACCGCCGAGGCCGCCCATGAGGATGCGCAGGAAGGCTTCACCCAGGCGTTGCGCCTGCACCGCCGGGCCAAGTCGCTGCGCCGCGAGCTGCGCGCCGCCGAGGCCGCGCTCGGTTCGGAAGCCAGCGATTTCAATTTCGGCAGGCTCGCCGATATCCGCAAGGAGATCGACGAGACCGAATCGCTGGAAGCGCTTGTCGACGGCTTCGGCGTCTCCTCGGGCCGCCCGTCGCGGTCTTTCTGACCGCAGGGCCCGCCATACCGGCTTTTTTGCGCGAATCGGCGCCGCAGGTGTTGACGCCTGCTCGAATCGCGGGAATCAAGAAAGTTCCGGGTCGCTCCCGGTATTTTGGTCGGTTTGCAAGCTCGTTTTACATCGCACCATTGGATTGGCGCGAACTACGCCTAGATTAGGGGTAATTGGCAATTAACAACCTTCGCATATCGCTGTTCCCTGATGATTCGGGAGCGGGCATGCGACGCACACCGAACAGGTGACCTGACAGGCGGGAGCGCGGCCCTCGACGACCGACGCCGGAGACAAGAATTTCATGGCAACAAAAGCAAAAGAAAAAACCGAAGCAGAAACCGCACCCGAGCAGGCAGCCCCCGACGGCCCGTTGCTCGACCTGACAGCCGACAGCGTGAAGAAGATGCTGCGCCTCGCCAAGAAGCGCGGCTATGTCACGATGGACGAGCTGAATGCGGTTTTGCCTTCGGAAGAGGTGACCTCGGAACAGATCGAGGATACCATGTCCACTCTCTCCGAGATGGGCATCAACGTTGTCGAGGATGACGAGGTCGAGAGCGACAACGACAATTCCTCCGACGACGAAGAGGATAGCGGCTCCACCGAACTGGCGACCACCACCGGCAGCGCCGTCACCACGACCGCCCGCAAGAAAGAGCCGACGGACCGCACCGACGACCCGGTGCGCATGTATCTGCGCGAAATGGGCACCGTCGAGCTGCTGTCGCGCGAAGGCGAAATCGCCATCGCCAAGCGCATCGAGGCCGGCCGCGAGACCATGATCGCGGGCCTCTGCGAATCGCCGCTGACCTTCCAGGCCATCATCATCTGGCGCGAGGAACTCAACGAGGGCAATATTCTCCTGCGCGACATCATCGACCTCGAGGCGACCTATGCAGGTCCCGAGGCGAAACAGGCCCCCAAGGTGCCGACGCCCGAGGAGATCGAGCAGGCCAAGAAGGAGCGCGAGGAAAAGGAACGTGCGCTGCGCGCTCCGCGCCGCTCCGACGACATCACCGATGTCGGCGGCGAGGGCCAGCAGGAAGAAGACGATGACGACGAGGACGAGGTCAACCTGTCGCTCGCCGCGATGGAGGCCGAGCTTCGCGAAGGCGTCATGGAGACGCTCGACACGATCGCCTCGACCTATTCCAAGCTCCGCAAGCTGCAGGACCAGCATGTCGAATCGTCCCTGCAGGACGCCGACGCCCTGTCGCCCAGCCAGCAGAAGCGCCTGAAGCAGCTGAAAGACGAGCTGATCACCGACGTGAAGTCGCTGTCGCTCAACAACCAGCGCATCGAGGCGCTGGTCGAGCAGCTCTATTCGATCAACAAGCGCCTCGTGCAGAACGAGGGTCGCCTGCTGCGCCTTGCCGAAAGCTACGGCGTTTCCCGCGATGAGTTCCTGCGCGAATATCACGGCTCCGAGCTCGACCCGAACTGGGTCGACCGCATCGGCGGCCTGTCGGCGCGCGGCTGGCGCGAATTCGCCAAGGAACTGGCGGCCATCGACGAGCTGCGCTCCGAGATCCAGGAACTGTCGACGGAAACCGGCATCTCGATCGGCGAGTTCCGCAAGATCGTCAATCAGGTCCAGAAGGGCGAGCGCGAGGCGCGCATCGCCAAGAAGGAAATGGTCGAGGCCAACCTGCGCCTGGTGATTTCCATCGCCAAGAAATACACCAACCGCGGCCTGCAATTCCTTGATTTGATTCAGGAAGGCAATATCGGCCTGATGAAGGCCGTCGACAAGTTCGAGTACCGCCGCGGCTACAAGTTCTCCACCTATGCGACATGGTGGATCCGGCAGGCGATCACCCGTTCGATCGCCGACCAGGCCCGCACGATCCGCATCCCGGTGCACATGATCGAGACGATCAACAAGATCGTCCGCACTTCGCGCCAGATGCTGCACGAGATCGGCCGCGAGCCGACGCCGGAGGAACTGGCCGAGAAGCTGGCCATGCCGCTCGAAAAGGTTCGCAAGGTCCTCAAGATCGCCAAGGAGCCGATCTCGCTCGAAACGCCGGTCGGCGACGAGGAGGATTCGCATCTCGGCGATTTCATCGAGGACAAGAACGCCGTCCTGCCCATCGACGCCGCCATCCAGGCGAACCTGCGCGAGACGACCACTCGCGTCCTCGCCTCGCTCACCCCGCGTGAGGAACGCGTTCTGCGCATGCGCTTCGGCATCGGCATGAACACGGACCACACGCTGGAAGAAGTCGGCCAGCAATTCTCGGTCACCCGCGAACGCATCCGTCAGATCGAGGCCAAGGCGCTGAGAAAACTCAAGCACCCGAGCCGGTCGAGGAAGCTGCGGAGCTTCCTGGACAGCTAAACGGCCAGCACGAAACTGCGAATACAAAGACCCGGTGGAAACGCCGGGTTTTTCGTTGCTTGACCCACCCACTCCCGCCGTCATCCCTGTGCTTGTCACAGGGATCCATTCCGTGATGGTCGGCCTTGTAACGCCATAACACTTCGTCCCGCTTGAACAATCCTCCCCGCTCTGCGACTTTTGAGGGAGAGGGAGGCCCGGGTGGCGGACAAACCGGATTTCAATTCACGAAAGGACCTGGAAGCCTGGCTACAGGACAAGCCGCCGGAATGGGGGCAAGCGCTCGCGGTGCGGTCGGCGCTGCGTGTCTTTCCCCTCGTTCTTTCGGTTACCAACCTGCCGGACGAGATTTTGAGCGCGTCGCACATGCAAAACCTAATTTTGCAGGCCTTTCGGGCGAGTTCCATATCATGGGCCGCGTGCAAGTATCCAGCCGGTGATATGGGTGCAGCCTACACCTCCGCTGCCTTCGCCGCCGCCGCCTCCGCCTCGGTCGCCGATCCCGCCGATTCCGCCGCCTACACCTCCGCTGCCTTCGCCTCCGCCTCCGCCGCCGACACCGCCGCCTACACCTCGGTTGCCTCCGCCTCGGCTGCCGCTGCCTCCGCCTCGGCTGCCGCTGCCTCCGCCTCGGCTGCCGCTGCCTCCGCTGCCGCCTCCGCCGCGGCATTTTGGGCAGCAATCAATGAAGATACCGGCGTCCTCGTTTCGGCGGAGAATGACCTTGCAGCCGCCTCCCAATTGATCGCGATGCCTCTATGGATCGCAGAGCTCCCGGAAAGCGCGCGATACCAGATTAATTCCCCTGAGTTTGCGCGGCGCGCCTATGACAAATTCGTCAATCTGGATTGGGTGCGGGGTAGCTCGTGGGAACTGATAACGGATTGGTACGCGGCAATTCTGCCGAACGGGCGGGGGCGAAGACCCGCAAGCCTCTTCGGTGAGAAGGCCGACATCGCCATCGCCATGCAGCCGGACGAATTCTGGACTGTCACCGATGATCGGTCTGCAGAGCGAATTTTGGACGAGATCGCGGAGATGGCGGGGTGGAGGCCGCTACCACTCGAAACTGAACAGGAATACGACAACTCCCATTTCATGATAATACGCGTTGCGAGCGACAATTTGTGGGAAAGCGGCAGCCATCACGAGTTTGGTAGATCGCGCTTCTTGGAGCATACTTCGCCTCAGCTGAAAGCAGCCTTTGAAAGTCTCACCGGAGAAGCAGTCGCGAAGCTCTTAAACATGCCGGTTCTTTTTGCGTATGAACGAGGTACCAAAGGATCAGCCAAGCTCGGGCGCCTGAATGGGCTGTCCTTTGACGACCGCATCATAGATATCACCTATGAATTCGATCCTTACGTACCGCCTGTCGCGTTCGACCGGATCGAGCAGATAGGCCGTTCGCTAGGTATTAGGAGCAACGCCGAATACACACGCCAGCATTGGTCCATAAAGGATGGAGATTTGTACGCAATTCTCGCTGATGCCGGTATCATTTCAGCAGCAATTGACAGCGAGCCCGAAGAGGTTGTTGAAGTTCCACCTCAAGAGCCAGCTCCGATTGAAACGGGAATTTCTGACAATCGGGTGGTTCGAATTCACACTGACCACTCACCCGGTAGACCCGATATCGAATCGATCCATTCGATCTTGATCGCTGAAGCTGCCTTTCTCTCTTCCAGACTTGAACGCCAAGCCCCTGATGCTGCTCAGAGTCTGAACTCAATCAATCTAGAACTTGGTGCAAATCTGGATGGCATGCGAATATATGGGGTCGGTTACTGGGCAGGGGTTTTAAACCAGATTTCCGCTCGAATAGATGAAGCTATTCTTGATGACGCTGCCGGGCGTTTTGCGGGATTCATGGCAAATCTGAACATGTTTCTCCGACATTCCATAGATTGGAACACATACATACGGACTGCACAGAACGCGGAACTCAGCAGTATTGATGGCTCGGAGGCGCAAGCCCGGACCCCGCAAATCATCGAAGCGCTGGCCGAGCATGAAGAAATAGTCTCTGAAGACGTTTCCGGTCCGCTTGCTGCGCTCAACCGAGCCTTACTAGACGCGCCGATGTACAATCCGGAAACCGCCTATGGTTTCTACAGAAGCCTCGCCAACGTCCTGCAGGCGTCAACTGAGCTTGCGCTCACTGATGGCGTGTCGGAATTGAAAACTTTCGCCAAAGAGGTCGGCACGGATTTCCGAAAAAAATCGGTCTCTTGGACTGCTAGCGCTCTTCTCCTCGCGTGCAGTGTCGGATTACTTCAGCTTGCGAAGACACTCCCTTCGATGTTCGGCTTTCTAAATCCCGTCCTGCGCATTTTGGGGATTGTGTAGTTTCAGGTGCGTCGCAAAGCTGTTTATCAATGCCGGTGCAAGCGTCCATTGACGCCAGTTCTAATGACGGCGTTCGGTCATCTCGGGATCGAATTTTAAGCATTATTATCAGTCCGTGCCCAACCCTCTGAAACGCCTCGATCGCCTCTGGCGCCGCCACCTGCGCAACCCGCTGCGCGCCCGCTGGCGCGGCTGGCGGTATCGCGCCATGCCGATCGCCATGGTGACGGGCAGCAAGGGCAAGTCGACGACAACCCGTCTCGTGGCCTCCATCCTGCGCGAAATGGGACACACGGTCGGCGTCGCCACCACGGATGATGCGCGCGTCGGCGACGAAGTTCTCCGCGTCGGCGACGTGGCCGGCGCATCGGGCGCGAAACTCGTGCTCCGGGACGGGCGCGCCACGGCGGCGGCTCTGGAAACCGCTCGTGGCGGCGTGCTCCTCCATGGCCTCTATCTTCGGCCCGTCACGGCGGCTGCGCTTCTCAATGTCGGCAATGATCATGTCGGCATGGATGGCGTTGCGACGGTCGATGACATGGCTCTGGTCAAGCGCCGGGTGGTGGACGCCGCACGCCATGTTGTTCTCAATGCCGATGACGCCCGCTGCGCGGCGCTTGCTGGCCGCTATCGGTCGCTTAACGTAACGCTGTGTTCACTCGATCCCGACAGCCCGAACGTCGCCAGGCATCTTGCGGCGGGCGGCAAAGCGGTCATCATGGATAACAGCCACGATATCGTCATTCTCGAACCGGGGCATCGGCCGCGCAAGCTGATGGCCGCCGCCGATATCCCGGTTACGCAGGGCGGGCGCATCGGCCATTTCATCTCCGATGCACTGGCCGCCGCCGCGCTTGGCCTTGCGCTGGGAGCGGACGATGAAGAGATCCGGCGAGGGCTGGCCACATTTGCCCGCGGGCCGGCGCAGAATCCGGCGCGCATGAATTTCTTTGCGGGCTATCCGTTCACGCTCATGGTCGACCGGGGGCTCGATCCGACGATTTTCGCCCAGGTCGCCCGCCATGCCTGCGCCGTCGCAGGCGAGGGGCCGCGTCTCGCCGTCCTGTCCAATGTCGGCAATCGCATGGATGACATTCTGCGCGGGATGGGCCGTGCCGCCGGCACGATCTATGCGAATGTCATCGTCTACGAGGAAGAGGAGACGCTTCGCGGCCGCGCGCCGGGCGAGATCGCCGGCCTGATCGCAGAGGGCGCGCGCGATGCCGGCCTGCAGGACGAGGCCGTCGAGATCGTGCCGGATCGGGATGCGGCGATGGCGCGGGCGGCGCAATGCGCCGTGCCGGGCGGCCTTGTCCACATCGTCGCCATGACGCGCGATCCGGTTGCCCTGGTTGAGCAGGCCTTCGGCCCGCCGACCGCGTGAAATGACATTGATCTCGGTCTTTCAGCCATGCAGAGTTCAAGACGCGATCCCGGTATTTTCGGCGTCGCAGGTTCGAAACCGGACGACATGACGGGCGGCAAAGACATGATACGCTCCAGGCGTTCGCGGAAAATCGGCAAGCTGGATATCGTCAAGATACTTGCCGCCGCCTTCGGCTACACGCGCTATTTCGAGATCACGACGGGTATGACGGGCGGGGTCCATGCCGAGGCGCGCCGCGCCGGCTTCGCGGATTGCCGGCGTCTGGTCTATCGCCTCGATTATTGCCCGAAGGCGGACGGCGAGCCGATCGATTTCATGGTCCCGGGCGAAGACACGACCGACACTGTCGCGGAAATCCGCGGGCAGGGGTTCGAATTCGACATTGCACTCGTCGATCCTCATCACACCTATGCCTGTTCGATCCGGGATCTGAAGGATACCTACAGCCTGATCCGGCCCGGCGGCGCGCTCGTCGTGCATGATTGCGACCCGCCCAATGCGGAGATCGCGTCGCCTGAATTCATCGAGGGCGCGTGGTGCGGCGTGACCTACAGGGCCTTCCTGGATTTCGTGCGCGGCAATGACGAAATCGATTACTTCACCGTCGATGCCGACTATGGCTGCGGCGTGATCCTCAAGCGCCCGCCGCGCCACGGTCCGCGCCGGCTGCGCGATGCGATCGATCGCGCTCTGACTCGGGCAACGGAGAGCGAACTGACCAGCCAGTGGTTCGCGGCAGGGCGCGACGACAAGGCGGCGTTCGATTTCTTCCGCAGCAACCGCCGCCGCCTGCTGCGCCTGACGAAACCCGCCAGATTCCTGTCGAAATACCGGCGTTCCTAGCCGCGTCGCCACCAATCCGGATGGCCGCCGCACCCAAGCCATATTCTTTCGATCTGGCGGCAAGTTGATTTCGCCCGTCGGGCAACGCCCTATAGTGAATGCGTCATGCAGCAGACTTCCGAAAAACCGGCCCGGAAAGTGAGCTGGGGCGTTCCCGCCTCGGTGGCGGCGCATGTCCTCGTCATCGCGCTTCTGATCTTCGGCCTGCCGCTGCCGCAAGTCGAGCCGGAGCAGCCGGAGGCGATCGCCATCGAACTGGTGCCCCCGCCCGAGCCTGCGCCGCAGGAAGAGGAACAGCCCCCGGAAGAAGCGGCGGAGGAACAGCCCCCTGAGGAAGAGGCACCGGAGGAACAGCCGGCGGAGGCCGCGGAAGCGGAAGCGCCGCCGCAGGAGGCCGCGGCCGAACCGCAGCAGAGCGCGCCGCCGATCCAGGTCTTGCGTCCGGTCTTCCAGTTCGGCGAACAGGATGCCGGGCCGCGCGAGGCGACCGACGGCAGTGCGCCGGAGGAGGCGGAGACCGAGGAGCCCGCGCCCGATCCTGCGCCGGAGCCCATAGACGAAGCCGCCGCGCCGCTGCCGGCGGAAAAGCCGCCCGTCGAACTGGCCGAGGCGCGCACCCTGTTTTCCCGCGCCGTGACGGACGATCCCGCCGCCATGACCGCCATGGCGGGCTTGCCGCGCGAGATGCGGGGCAGCGAACTCTGCACCACGGAACTGCGCGAGCAATTGCGCAATTCCACGCCGCCTTACTGGCCGGACCTGTTACCCGCCTACCGGCTTGGCGCCGGTTCCGTCCTGGAGGTGCGCGAGGCGGCCTTTCGCGCTCGCGGCCAGTGGTACGATCTGAGCTTTCGCTGCGAGGTCGACGCCGACGCCACCCGGGTCCTGTCCTTCGCCTTCAATGTTGGCGACGCGATCCCGCGCGACCAGTGGCGCGCCCGCGGCTTCCCCGGCGGCTGATCTCGGCCTGGCCGGACTTGCCGCGACATATGCGCCCAATGGCATGTTTCCCGGTGGAATTCATGGCGTCGGCGCATGATATCACCCCGAAACCCCCGGAGTGTCCCCATCCATGCAATCGCTTGCCGCCCTTCTCGACCAGCTTCCCTGGAACATCGTCATCATCGCCTGCCTGACGCTCGGCCTCGCGCCCTTCGTGCCTGAGCCGCATATCTGGGAAAAGCTGAAGATGCTCGCCGGCGGCACACTCGTCAAACCGATCGACATTTTCGACCTGCTGATGCACGCCGCGCCCTTCCTCGTCGCGGCCCTCAAGCTCGCCGTGCCGCTGGTCGCCGCGAAATAGGCGACCTCACGCCTGCGCCGGCAGGCTCCAGTCGATCGGCTCCAGCCCTTTTTCACGCAAAAACGCATTCGCCTTCGAGAACGGCTTGGAGCCGAAGAAGCCGTTATGCGCCGAGAGCGGCGAGGGATGCGGCGACTTGATGACGCAATGCTTCGTCGTGTCGACGAAGCTCGCCTTCCTCTGGGCGTATGAGCCCCACAGGATGAACACCACCGGCTCCTCGCGGTCGTTGACGAGGCGGATGATCGCGTCGGTGAAGCGTTCCCAGCCCTTGCCCTGATGCGATGCGGCGCGATGCGCCTCCACCGTCAGAACCGCGTTCAACAGCAAGACGCCGCGCTCCGCCCAGGCGTCGAGACAGCCATGGTTCGGCGGATCGATGCCCAGATCGGCCTTCAATTCCTTGTAGATATTGACCAGCGACGGCGGAACGCGCACCCCGGGCCGCACCGAGAAACACAGGCCATGCGCCTGTCCCGGACCGTGATAGGGGTCCTGGCCCAGGATCACGACGCGCACATTCTCCAGCGGCGTCGCGTCAAGCGCGTGAAACCATTCTCCGCCCGGCGGAAAGATGCGCTTTCCCGCCGCCTTTTCCGCCGTCAGGAACTGCTTCAGCGCGCCCATATAAGGGCTTTCGAACTCGCCTTGCAGCGGTGTCAGCCAGCTTTCGTGGAGTTTGACCATGCTTCTCGCCCCGGTGCGAACTTGCCCGGATGGTCACATGGGAAAGGCCGCGATTCCAGTTCGCGGCCTCAACTTCCCCGGATTTCGAGGCAGCGGTCAGAAACTGCGCGACAACCGGGCTCGAAGGAAGAAGCGTGACGCCCGCTCCGACGAAAAGCCGGCCTCGGCCTGCTCGTTCGGGTTTTGCGGCGCAAAGAAGCTCGTCACGCCCGGCAGGCAGGAGAACTCCGCTTCGCCGCCCAGTTTCCACCCCGGGGCGAACTCATAGGTCGCCGACGCGGTCAGCGCTCCGCCGACGGAAAAGCCGTTCTTCGAATAGTCGACCATCTGCATGATCGGCGCGCCGCCGGCCTGCGAATATTGGTGGTAGCTTCCTTCCCCCTTGTGATAGCCGAGATAGAGATCGGCGCCGATGCTGGTCTTCAGTTTGCCGTCGAGTTGCGGCTTGAAGCCGACGTGAACCCCGGTGCGGATGCCGTAATACTGGTCCTTGGCGTCGAGATCCCATTGCTGCGAATAGCCGGCATAGGGAGAGCCGTTATAGGTCAGTTGCGTGTCGCCCGAGGCGCTGGTCTTCAAATCCTCGTAGAAGACGCCGAGCCGCCCCCTGACGCGCGGCCCCGTGTCGCTGTCGCCGCCGATCGGCAGCGCCACCTTCAGGCCGAAATTGGCCCGGTTCCAGCTGTTGTCGAGATGACCCTGCGTCTCGATCCCGAACCCGGCGGAACCCGCGATCGCGCCGGTGGAGGGCTCCGGCTCGAAATAGGTGTAGCCGACACCGGTCACGCCGTCGTAACCGACCATCGCGTCGCCCGCATAGTCCGCGTCGCCCCAGGCGCCCTCATAGCCGCCATAGATGCCGACGACCGGCAGTTTGCCCAGGCTGGCGCCGCCATAATCGCCGGAGGTGCGGAAATCCAATGCCACACCGCCGCGCTGGATATAGTCGCCGAAGCGCGCCGCGAAATTCTCGTTCCCGTCGCCGCCGCCATTGGTGACGACCGTTCCGCCGCCGAGCTGATGCGTGTTCTCGATCCAGGAGACACCGGCCCGGACATTGCCCTGTATGCGAAGGCAGGTCTCGGTGCCCGGTATGTAGAAATAGCTGTTGCCGACGGCGTCGCAGACCCGGACATATTCCGCCTGCGAAACCTCGCCCTCGACACCGGTATAGCGCCACGCGGTATCGGAGGTATGCGCGCTGGGCACCGAGCCGTAGGAGCGGGCGAATGCCCCCTTCGCGACATCGGCGTCCTGATCGTTCGCCTTCGCGACCTCGCCCGTCAGGCGGAGCCCCTCTTGGAAAAGCGCTTTGTAATTGTCGACATCTTGCCCTTCGATGCCGATCCGCTGGTGCCGTTCGAGTTCCGTTTTGATCTCGCGCAGCCGCAGCACTTCCCACTGACCCGGCCCGACACCGTCGCCGGAGAGGACCCTGGCGAGGATTTCCACATCGCTCGGAGCCGATTGGGCCGAAGTCGCCTGCGTTCCCGCCAGCACAATGGTTGTGGCCGCCATGGCCGCCGCGATAGTCGTTTTCCGCATCCTGTCCCCCGCCGACCCCGTGTGAGATTTCGTCGAGGGAAAGAAAGCGGAATCGGACGCGCCGCGCGTCATGCAAATTCATTACATGGCGTCGTTTTCGCGAGGAATGGGATCAGGCGAGGATCATGCGCACCAGTTCGGCCTGGCGGCGCGCACCGGTCTTTTCCAGCACGCGCTGCATGTGCACGCGCGCCGTGTTGGTGGAAATTCCTTGCCTCTCGGCATGCTCGGCGACACTCGCCCCGCCGGCGATGCTTTCGACCAGCCGCGTCTCGGCGGGCGTCAGCCCGTGTTCGGCGGCGAAGCCCGAAATGTCGGGCGCCTGTCCGCCCGGCGCCATCCGGTCGAAGACGGATGCCATTTCCCGGCGGGTCTCGTCCGGCAGCCAGGCCGCGATCTCGCGCACCCGTGCCTCCCACAGCGGTTCGGAGCCGAGCGGCACGCCGTTCAGCGACAGGTTGGCGAAACTCGCGCCAAGCGTTTCCGGGTCCGCGCTCTCGTCCGCGTCGTCCTCGTCCTCGCGATTTTTGCCCATGGCTGTCCCCGTGCTATCACTGGCTGCCGTGTCATTGGAGACGTAACGATGGCTGTCGCCGGTCAGATACGCCTGCCGAACAATATAAATAGCACGCTTGGCGCGCTCGAGGCCCGCGAAATCGCCTTTCGCGTCGGCAGGGCGGCCGGCCCGGTCTGGCGTTCGGTCGATGCGGTGATGGCGCGCGGCGAGAACGCAATCACCAAATGGTGGCTCGCGCGGCTGATCCGCCGCGCCACGGCTATGGACGAGGCCGAGGCGCTCGCATGGCTGGACCGCGTCCGCCGCGATACGGCCGGAGGCTCCTGGTCCATCCTGCCGGACGATACCGGCATCCTCTCCATGGCGAGCCATATGCTCCCCGCATCCATGCGCCCCTCAGCGGTCAAGGGCGGGGCGGGCGCCGGTTTTGACGGCGATCCCGCGCAGCCGGTCTTCTTCTATGTCGCCGGCGGCGGCTTCATGCTGCCGCCGACACCGCGACAGCGCGCCATCGCCGGCGAACTCGCCGCCGGCTTCGGCGCCCGCGCCGTCATGGGCGCGCACCGCCTTGCCCCTGAACATCCGCATCCGCTGCCGGTCGAGGATTTGGCCGGCCACTATCTGTCGCTCATCGAAGGCGGCGTGCCGGCAACCAACATCGTCGTCGGTGGCGATTCCGCCGGCGCGACACTGCTGCTCTCCATGCTCTTGATGCTGCGCGAGCGCGGCGAAACGATGCCCGCCGGCGCGCTGCTCTTCTCGCCCTGGACCGATCTTGCCATGCGCGGCTGGTCCTATGTCACCAAGGGCGTCTCCAGCGACAGCCCGTTCCGAATGGAAACGGCGGCCTTCGCCGCACGCCTCTATCTCGGCGACACCTTGCCGACCGAACCGCAAGCCTCGCCCGCCTATGCCGACCTCGACGGCTTCCCGCCCATCGCCGTCCATTGCAGCCGCTACGACATGCATTTCGACGACGCCGTCCACCTCGCCGAACAGGCCGACAAGGCCGGCGTCCCCGTCCGCGTCAACTACTGGGAAAGCCCCCGCCACCACCTCGAACGCTTCCGCTCGCGACAGGCGAAGGAAAGCATCGAGCTTGCGGCCGGTATTGCGCGGAGCTGGCTGGAGCAAGAAGAAAAACAGCGTCTGTCGTGATTCGGCGAACGCGTCTTCGTTCGGCCCGACGCCGCTCGCCGGTTGTCCCGTCTTTGGGCAATACGGAAGATGGTCTCACCTGGTTGTGTCCCGGATGTGCCGAATTCAGCTCTTAATAGCTCGGTTGCAACAACGCATAGTTGCAAATAGGACGCACCTCTTGTGGTAAAGTACCCCCGCTCGGATTATTTGCATTGTGAAAAAATAGAAAGCCTCTACCCCTTGTTACGAAAGAACTCTGTTGATGGGGGTGGCGGATGTCACGGCGACTGATTCTTGCGACTTTCATGGTGACTGCGATAGGTGGCGTGGCGACAGCCGCGGATTATGCGGAGCCGGCGGCTCAATATCAGGCACCGCTTTTCTTCGGCTATGTGGATATTCACGCCGGGCATTATGATTACGACGACGGGTTGGATATCTTTGACGAGGCTGACGGCTTGATCGGCGGAGCCGCACGGCTGGCAGTCAGGATGTCGCCCTCTTTCACGCTGCAGGGCGACCTCTGGACCAACATGGAAATGTCGGACGTAAACGGGTCATACGACTATCCCGGCGCCGCGCTGCACGTTACCTGGAATCCCGGTGACGGACGGATGCTCGGCGCGATGGGTTCCATAGGCGAAGATAACAATCGGGGCCGACTCGCCAATATCGCTCTGGAAGGCGTCCACGAGATGGATCGGTGGCGCTTTTACGGGCAGGCCGGCTACATGTTCGGGCTCACCGGTAGTGTCGATGACACGAATGACCACTATTGGTACGGCGCGGCCAATGCGACCTATTTTCAAACCGACAATCTGGCGCTTTCGGCCAGTTTGGGTGCTGCAAAGCAATCGTATGATTTCATCGGCGGGCCCCTGGAAGTCCGGTATATCAATTGGGGTCTTCGCGCGGAAATCAAGCACGACACTGTCCCCGCCAGCGCCTATTTCGCCTATCGCGGAATTAGCTCGAAAGTCTCCAGCGCCATCGGTGATGGAAGTGCCGTGGACCATCGATTCGTGGTCGGTCTGCGGTTCTTCTTCAATCAGTCGACACTGCGCGAGATCAACCGCGGGATTGGCTTGGTGGACATGAACCCGGCCTATGGCGACTTGTTCGCATATTAATCGCACGATAGGCGCTCATTTGTGCTGATAAAACGAGCCGGATCTCGCCGGCTCGTTCCACGTCTGGCGGGGTGGAAAGTCATGTTTCGTTCGGGGCGCCGAACGCCCGCGAAACCACCGCCAACAACTCGAATGTTTCCGATCGCGACAGGCGAAGGAAAGCATCGAGCTCGCGGCGGGTATCGCGCGGGGATGGCTGGAGGGGGTGTGAGACGGGAGGCAGCCTGAATCCTCTGCAACGTCTGACCCTTGCCCAAATTGCCGGCTTCTGCAACCTTTGCGGGAGGGGGCGAAGATGGCGACCGAACTTGAAATCCGATCAAAGGAAGACCTAGAAAATTGGCTAAGCGACAAGCCGGTAGAGTGGGCGCAGGTTATCGCAGCGCGATGTGCTTTGCGTTTGTTTCCGCTCGTGTTTCAGATAATCGGGTCTTCGAAAGCCGGCTTGGATCAAGCGACATGTGACCGCTTGTTACTTCAAACATTTCGCGCAAACTTCATATCATGGGCCGCGCGCAAATATCCGGCCCGTGATATGATCACCGTCGTCGCCGCCGCCAGAGTCTCCGCCAACTCCGCCTCCAGAGCCGCCGCCACAGTCACTCGCGCAGCCACCCACGCCATCGCCGCCGCCGCCGTCACCGCCGCCAGAGCCACTGCCAACTCCGCCGCCGCGCGAGCCGCCGCCACCACCGCCGCGAGAGCCGTCGCCGCCGTCACGGCGAAGAAACCGGTATTGCAAGCGTTAACCGAGGATTGCCGCTGGCTTGCCGAAAACGACGGAAATCTTATCGATGCGCAGTTGTGGTTGCTCGATGTCCGAGGCGATGAAAACTACGCCGCAAATATCCCCATCTGGGTGCGCAATCCTCTAGACGCTTTTGCGCCTCGATCTTCGGAAACCGCAGGATCATGGCAACTGATCGCCAACTGGTATCGCGCTGTTATCGGAAACACGCGCGGCACCGAGCCGCGCAGCCTTTGGGGCGAGGCGGTCGATATCGAAATCGCCATGCAGCCGAATGAATTCTGGACAATTGATGAGGAGCGCCCAGCGGAGCAGATACTTGATGAGATCGCGGAATTAATAGGAGCGAAGAACCTAAACGAATGGGACTTTTTCCTTTCTTATAACAAGGACGATGAGGGGATGGCCCGAATGATATCGGATATCTTGGAGAACGCACATTATTCGGTCTTCTCGCAGATGAACGATATGGCCGCGGGGAAGAGCTTCGTCCGCGAAATGAATCGTGGTCTATCCGGCATGGCACGATTTGTTGCAGTTTACTCACCCGGCTATTTCGCATCTGGGCCGTGCATGTCGGAATGGGAGGCGGCATACATATCCGATCCATCTGCCGAGGATGGAAAGATAGTCCCGTTTGTCGTCCGCGAGTGCCAGCCCCCGCCACTGGCTCGCCGTATCATATGGACGTCCCTCTTGGGGCTGAACCCCGAGCAACAACGGCAGGCCGTCCTTGATGCGGTTGCGGAAAACACTTCGCCGCACGATCGTGTTGCACAACGCGCGGCTCTTAAGAAGGCAATTAGCCCGGACGTTACCTTGGACCCCTCGGGGACGAGGCTGGATGCGGCGGCCAATAAGGATTTTGATGAGCCGTTTGTAGATATCGATCTTTTGGACTTACCAGAATATCTGCGTAGCCTGATCTCGACCGCGCTGAACGCTTTGACGGGGCGGAACTCCCCATCGGGGCTGGCCCATGCGCTACGCACCTATGCGAGCGAACTTGAGGCGCGTGGTGTTAATTGCATACTCGGCGTTCTTCGTGGCCAGATGGATTTTATCGAAGCAGAGCTAGATTCGCCGGATGCAGAATTATGGTGTTCTGGTGCGGGGCTGCAAAAAATTTTGCAGAATATCCGGGATGCCCATGCAAAACTCCTGACACATTACCCTCTTGATCAGAGTCGTGAACGGCTTATCCGTTCCATAGATATCGATGAAGGCAAATTTAATCGGGATGAGGTCTCCAGATTTGAAATAGAAATACAGAAGGCGCTGGACGATGCCCTTTACGATGACATCGTAACGGAACGTTATTCCGAGATCAGTAAGAATAGGCACAGGGTTACGCGGGAGATTCTCGATGTGAGGACTCCTGAAGCTCCATCAGAGGGCGATACGGAGTATCTTCTTCGGGAAGGAGATAGAATCAATCGGCTGAAGGACGCAAAAAAGAGGGCTATTGCGCAGCAGGTAGGGTACGCCGACAAGTCGCTTGATCTACTGAACAAATTGCTCAAGGCCGCTGACTCCCCGTCTGCAGTCCGACTTGCGCACTCGCTCCAGCGGTTCCTCGACTGGTTCTGGTGATCTTTTCTCCTGATCTGTATGCGAGCTGCGTCACCGAGCGTGAAGAAGTAGGCGATAAAAAGATTCGGGTGAGCCAATAAGTATCTGTTTCTCTTGAATTTAATGCTTTTGCCGAAAGGAATTTATCCACCGTCCTCCACCGTCCCTTACCCTGACGGTGCCCTTTCATTGGAAGCCTGCGCGCGCACCGGCAAACAGGGGAAGGGTCGGTGCCTGCCGTGCGGGAAGAGGTTTCCGCATGGGGTATGCCCTTAAGGCAGGCCGGAGACGGTAC
>Ga0208328_1000050_pt1 | contig 72845 bp, 78 predicted proteins | sample DeeseametaMP2633_FD_184170 | JGI IMG/M metagenome (GOLD analysis project Ga0208328, IMG submission 184170) | Marine microbial communities from the Deep Atlantic Ocean - MP2633 (SPAdes) | ecosystem: Environmental > Aquatic > Marine > Unclassified | place: Northeast of Antigua and Barbuda, North...
TTCTCGATCCGCTGACCACCGAAGCCGAGGGCGGCATCAGCCTGGCCAAGATCGCACCGAAAGCCCGGACGTTCTGATGAAGCCCGTGCTTTTCGCTGCCATTCTCACTCTTGCGGCCTGCGGGCCGAGCCCGGAAGCCCAGGCTCGGTTTCAGGCGCAGAGGGCAGCGATCTGGCAATGTGCGGGGCAGGAGGGGGCAACCCAGCCGCTTGCCATCGCGCAGAAATACCGCTCGGCGAATGGCGTGACCGCCAATTCCTACGTCGTACTTGCCAGCCGGTCGACGCCGCCCGAGCTTGCGGGGCAGATCAATGCCTGCATGTTCGACACGGTGGGCCGGCCCCCGCTCACGCCGATGCCGGCCCGGTCCTACGGGAACCACGTCTACCCGGCGGCGACCCCGGCGGATCTGGGCAGAGCGCTCGATCCGTCGGCCTCGGCGGCCTACCTGCGCCGGCTCGAGGGCGACGCGGGCGTCGCCGGCCCGATCATCGCGCAACCCGCGATGCTGAGCCTGCCGGCGACGGTGAAACGCGGAGCGGTCCCGGCCGGGGCGGTTCCGTTCCAGGCAAGCGCGTCCTGCCCTTCGGGCCTGCGCGGCATGTACCGGGGAACGCTGCTATGCCAAGGCTGAGCGGCGTCCTCCTGGTGCTGGCGGTGTCCGGCTGCTCGCTGCTGTCCCCGGTCGAGGAGAACTCCCTCGCCCGCGAGACCGCGGCGCAGGCGGTGGCGCCGGTGCTGGCGCGCATGGCGCCCGGGGTGCCGACCGAGCGGGCCGTGGCCTGCACGCTCGACTTCGCGAGCCGCGGCCAGATCGAGGCGCTGGCGATGAACAGCGCCCTGGCCCAAAACGAACTGACCGACGATATCGTGACCGATATCCTCTACAAGCGGGGCACCCGCGACTGCATGCGTGGTGGCCCGTTCTATTGGCTGCTCTACTAGGAGACGTTTCTTGCGCAAGATCCTGCTACCGATCCTCTTCCTTGCCGCCTGCTCCGCGGAAAGCCAGGACGAGATTGCGCGCTCCGCGGCCCGGTCGACCACGTCCAAGATCGTGGTCGAGCAATTCCCGGGCGTTCCGGTGCAGCCGGCCCTCGACTGCATCATCAACAATGCCACCGCGACGCAGATCTACGCGCTTGCGGCGGACAGCGTGACCGGTCCGACGGAAAGCACCGTGCAGATCGTCCGAGAGATCGTCTCGAAGCCCGAGACACTAACCTGCCTGGCGGCCGAGGGGCTGCCGGCCCTCATCCGATAGGAGAGCGACATGGTTCAATTCACACTCCCCAAGAACTCGAAGATCCGGACCGGCAAGACCTGGCCCAAGCCGCAGGGCGCGACCAACGTCCGGGCCTTCAAGATCTATCGCTGGAACCCGGAGGACGGCGAGAACCCGCGCGTCGATACCTATTTCCTCGACATGGACAAGTGCGGCCCGATGGTTCTGGACGCGCTCATCAAGATCAAGAACGAGATCGATCCGACCCTGACCTTCCGCCGCTCCTGCCGCGAAGGCATCTGCGGCTCCTGCGCGATGAACATCGACGGGATCAACACGCTGGCCTGCATCTATGGTCTCGACGAGATCAAGGGCGACGTGAAAATCTATCCGCTGCCGCACATGCCGGTGGTCAAGGACCTGATCCCCGACCTGACGCACTTCTACGCGCAGCACGCCTCGATCATGCCGTGGCTCGAGACCAAGACCAACCGTCCCGAGAAGGAGTGGAAGCAGTCCATCGAGGACCGCAAGAAGCTCGACGGTCTTTATGAGTGCGTGATGTGCGCCTCGTGCTCGACCTCGTGCCCGAGCTACTGGTGGAACTCCGACCGCTACCTCGGCCCGGCCGCGCTGCTGCACGCCTACCGCTGGATCATCGACAGCCGCGACGAGGCCACCGGCGAGCGTCTCGACGCGCTCGAGGACCCGTTCAAGCTTTACCGCTGCCACACCATCATGAACTGCACCAAGACCTGCCCCAAAGGTCTGAACCCGGCGAAATCCATTGCCGAGATCAAGCGCATGATGCTGAACCGGCACGTCTGAGACGGACCGTCCAACGACATCTCGACGCCGCGCTTACCGCAAGCGCGGCGTCTTGCGTTTCAGGGACGCCGTGCCAGCGGGGCAGGGGCGATGACCCTGCGGAACCATGCAGGAACTGCAAGGCCCTGTTGCAGCATCGGGGGGTGTGCTGCGCTGCAGCAAGGACTATCTAGAGGTCCGAGGGGGGGAAAGACGGACTGATACCGAAGGACCACCCGATGCAAGAGCAGACCAAATCGCAGATCGACGCCGCCGAGGCGCTTGCCATTCTCGAACAGGCCTATGCCTACTACCAGCCCGAACCCGTTCTCGTGCACGACACCGCCCGCGATGCGGACGAAGAGCCCGGCACCTGCGTCTACTATCAGGCCGCCTGAGGGCATCCGGGGCGGAGCTTCCGCCCCGCCGGCTGACCCCATGACACCGCGACCGATATCTCGAGGCCGGCAATGATCTTTGCCGTCGGCCTCGTCGTCGCGTTCGTGATCCTGCTGCTCTACAACAGGAAACACCGGGACCGCAGGCTCTGCCGCTGGCGGGAATTCCGCCAGGGCGACGGCTCGCGCTGGACCTGCATCCATTGCGGGGCCGAGACCGAAGGCAAGCGCGGCGAGCCGCCGCAACTGTGCCTGCGCGAACACGGCTGAGGCCGTCGCGCGAAAATTCTTCGAGCCGCCCCGAAACGATCTTGATTGCGCCGCATTCCGGCGCCATATGCGCGTTCATAGACGCCAACGCACGCGCCTCTGTCGAGGTGGGGATCCTTCCCACGCGGTTACGTAGCGACGGTAACGTCTCCCTTGGAACTGAGCGGTCTGCGCCGGGAAACCGGAATGGCCGGGTCTGACTGGAGATGACCATGAACGCATACGTGACCGGGCTCGCTGCCCGTCAAACCCCTGTCTTTGCCGCCCCCGACCCGGAGATCGCACCGGAGCGCCCGCTCAGCCGCGCCGAGGCCTACGTGCGCGCGCACCGGTTCGAGCGCCCGACGCTGGTGATCGACACCCAGACGGTGGCCCGCCACTACGCGGCGCTGGCGCAGGGACTCGGCCGTGCCCGCATCCACTACGCGGTCAAGGCGAACCCGGCGCCCGAGATCCTGCGCACGCTCACCCGTCTCGGCTCGAACTTCGACGCCGCTTCGCGTACCGAGATCGCCATGTGCCTCGCTGCCGGTGCCTCGGCCGACCGGATCTCCTTCGGCAACACCGTCAAGAAGGTGTCGGACATCGCCTGGGCCCATGTCCAAGGCGTGACCCTCTTTGCCGCGGACGCCGAGCAGGAGCTCGAGAAGATCGCCGAGCACGCGCCCGGCGCGCGCGTCTACATCCGCGTGATCGTCGAGAACACCGAGGCCGACTGGCCGCTCACCCGCAAGTTCGGCTGCTCGCGCGACAAGGTCCTGCACCTCTTCGCTGTTGCCAAGCAGTTCGGCCTCGCGCCGGTGGGCCTGTCGTTCCACGTGGGCTCGCAGACCCGCCGGGCCCAGATGTGGGCGCCGGTGCTCGACCAGGTCGCGGCCATCTGGCACGCCGCCCGCGACGCCGGCCACGAGATGTCGCTGCTCAACATCGGCGGCGGCTTCCCGGCCTTCTACGGCGAGGCGATCGACGCGCCGACCTGCTACGCGGCCGACGTCATGACCCTCGTGCACGAGCGCTTCGGCGATGTCCCCGAGGTGATGGCCGAGCCCGGCCGTGGCCTCGTGGCCGAGGCGGGCGCCATTGCCGCCGAGGTGCTGCTGGTCTCGAAGAAGTCCGACAACGACCTGCACCGCTGGGTCTACCTCGACATCGGCAAGTTCTCGGGCCTTGCCGAGACCATCGAAGAGGCGATCCGCTACCAGTTCCTTACCGACCGGGATCACGAGGACACCGGCGCCTGCATCCTCGCGGGGCCGTCCTGCGACAGCGCCGACGTGCTCTACGAGAAGCGCCCGGTCGAGCTGCCGCTGGGGCTGCGCGCCGGCGACCGTATCGTGATCCGCAACTGCGGCGCCTACACCTCGACCTACGCTTCGGTGGGCTTCAACGGCTTCCCGCCGCTCGACGTGGTCGCGATCTGAGACACCGACCGTCCAACACTCACGGACAGGGCCGGGCCTTTGCGCCCGGCCTTTTTTCTGGCGCCCCCACGGAGGGGAGGGCATGGGCAAGGTCCTGCATGGACATCCCTCGCATTTCCGTTAACCCTTGCGCGACACGCCGGGCGGAGATCCGGCAGGGGGAACGAGAACAGGGAGTTTCGCAATGTCCATCAGAACGCTGCTCGCCGCTGCGAGCCTGGCGGCACTTGCCGCGAGCGCACAGGCCGAGGTCAAGGTCGGCATGATCACCACGCTGTCCGGCGGCGGTGCCAGCCTCGGCATCGACACCCGCGACGGCTTTCTGCTGGCGATGCAGAAGGCCGGGCGCGACGACGTCGAGGTGATCGTCGAGGACGACCAGCAGAAGCCCGACGTGGCGGTGCAGATCGCCGACAAGATGATCCAGTCCGAGAAGGTCGACATCCTGACCGGCATCGTCTGGTCGAACCTCGCCATGGCCGTGGTGCCCGCCGCCACCGCGCAGGGCAAGTTCTACCTCTCGACCAACGCGGCGCCGGCACAGCTGGCAGGCAAGGGCTGCAACCCGAACTACTTCGCGGTCAGCTACCAGAACGACAACCTGCACGAGGCCGCCGGTGCCTATGCCAAGTCCGAGGGCTTCACCAAGCCCTTCATCATGGCGCCGAACTACCCGGCCGGGCAGGACAGCCTCAACGGCTTCAAGCGTTTCTACGGCGGCGAACTGGCGGGCGAGGTCTACACCAAGCTCGGCCAGACCGACTACGCCTCCGAGATCGCGCAGATCCGCGCCTCGGGCGCCGACAGCATCTTCTTCTTCCTCCCCGGCGGCATGGGGATCTCGTTCCTCAAGCAGTTCGCCGACAGTGGCGTCGACCTGCCGGTGATGGGCCCGGCGTTCTCGTTCGACCAGAACATCCTGCAGGCCGTGGGTGACGCGGCGCTCGGGGTGAAGAACGGCTCGAACTGGTCCAAGGATCTCGACAACGCGGCCAACGCGGCCTTCGTCAGCGGTTTCGAAGAGGCCTACGGCCGCCTGCCGTCGCTCTATGCCGCCTACGGCTACGACACCGCCAACCTGCTGCTCTCGGCGCTGGACAAGGCCGAGCCTTCGGACGCCGAGGCCTTCCGCGCGGCGCTGAAGGAGGCCGCCTTTGACAGCGTGCGCGGCGATTTCTCCTTCGACACCAACCAGCACCCGATCCAGGACATCTACATCCGCGAGGTCATCAAGGAAGGCGATGTCTTCACCAACAAGATCGTCGCCACCGCGCTCGAGGACCGCTCGAGCGCCTATGTCGAAGAGTGCTCGATGAAGTGATCCTGCGGGGGCCCGCCCAGGCGGGCCTTCGACACGGCAAAGGCCAGAGATGTCCCCGATCCTGCTTGCAGAACAGGTCCTGAACGGCCTGCAGTCCGGCGTGATGCTGTTCCTGATGGCCGCCGGGCTGACGCTGATCTTCGGAGTCATGGGGCTCATCAACCTCGCCCACGGGGCACTCTACATGGTGGGCGCCTTCGCGGCTGCGACCGTAGCGGGGCTCACCGGGTCGTTCCTGCTGGCGCTGGTCGCGGCGCTGGCCGCCGCCGCCGCCGCGGGTGCGCTGATCGAGACGCTGGTGATCCGCAGGCTCTACGCCCGGGACCACCTCGACCAGGTGCTCGCGACCTTTGCGCTGATCCTGATCTTCTCAGAGGGCACGCGCTGGGTCTTCGGCTCCTTTCCCCTCTACCTCGACGTGCCGGATGCGCTTTCGGGCACGGTGACGCTGCCCGGCGGCATCGCCTATCCGCTCTACCGCCTTGCGCTGATCGTGGTCGGCATCGCCGTGGCGCTGGGGCTCTGGTGGCTCAACAGCCGCACGCGGCTCGGCATCCGCATCCGCGCGGGCGAGAACGACCGCGAGATGATCGCGGCGCTGGGGGTCGACATCTCGAAGCTCTACACGCTGGTCTTCGCGCTCGGCGCCGGGCTGGCCGGGCTCGCGGGGGCGCTCGTCGGCGCCATCCAGTCGGTGCAGGTGGGCATGGGCGAGCCGGTGCTGATCCTCGCCTTCGTGGTCATCGTGATCGGCGGCATCGGCTCGATCCGGGGCGCGCTCATCGGCGCGCTGCTCGTGGGGCTCACCGACACGCTAGGCGGCGTGCTGCTGCCCGAGCTCTTCAAGCTCTTCACCGACCCGGCGAGTGCGGCGACCGCGGGCTCGGCCTTTGCCTCCATGGCGATCTACGTGCTGATGGCGGCGGTGCTGGTCTGGCGCCCGACCGGGCTGTTCGGAGGCCGGGCATGAGCCGCGAGGGACTGGTCAACGCCGCCCTGCTGCTGGCGCTGGTGGCGGTGCCCGGCTGGGCGCTCTGGGCGGACGAGCCCTTCACCATCACGCTGGCCACCCGCGCGGTGATCTTCGCGCTGGCGGCGGTGGGGCTGAACATCGCGCTCGGCATGGGCGGGCTGGTGAGCCTCGGTCACGCGGTGTTCTTCGGCATCGGCGGCTACGCCATGGGCATCCTCGCGAGCCACGCGCAGACCTACACGCCGCTGATGGAATGGCCCTTCGAGATCGCCGGCACCAAGTCGATGCCGGTGATCTGGCTGGTGGCGGTGCTGGCCTCGGCGCTGGCGGCGCTGCTCATCGGACTTCTGAGCCTGCGCACCTCGGGCGTTTACTTCATCATGATCACGCTGGCCTTCGGGCAAATGATGTATTTCTTCGCCATCTCCTGGCCCGCCTATGGCGGCGAGGACGGGCTCTCGATCTACGTCCGCAACGGCTTTCCGGGACTTAACACGCTGGACCCGATCCAGTTCTACGGCCTCTGTCTCGGGCTGTTGTGCCTCGTGCTGGTCCTGCATGCGCGGCTGATGCGCTCGCCCTTCGGTCTGGCGCTCAACGCGGCCCGGCAGGTGCCCGAGCGGGTGCGGGCGGTCGGGCTCGACCCGGTGCGGCTGCAGCTTGTCGCGCTGGTGATCTCGGGCGCAATCACCGGGCTTGCCGGGGCGCTCTTCGCCGACCTCAACCGCTTCGTGTCGCCCACCATGCTGAGCTGGCAGATGTCGGGCGAGATCATGGTCTTCGTCATCATCGGTGGCGTGGCGCGGCTGTTCGGGCCGGTGGCGGGGGCAGGGTTCTACGTGCTGCTCGAGCACCTTCTGGGCGGGGTAAGCGAGTACTGGCAGATCTTCCTCGGCCTGTTCCTGCTGCTGGTGGTGCTCTTCGGCAAGGGTGGCCTCGTCGGCGTGCTGGCGGGGAGGGCGCGGCATGACTGAGCCGGTGCTGGCCACCCACGGGCTGCGCAAGGCCTTCGGCGCGCTGCAGGCCAGCGACGGCATCACGCTCGACCTGAGGCCGGGCGAGATCCACGCCATCATCGGGCCCAACGGCGCGGGCAAATCCACCCTGATCGCCCAGATCTGCGGTGCGCTGGCGCCGGATGAAGGGCGGGTGGAACTGCTCGGGCAGGACGTCACCGCCGAGACCACGCAGGCGCGCGCGGCGCGCGGGCTGGCGCGGACCTTCCAGATCTCGGCGCTGGCGATGCAGGACACGGTGCTCCAGAACGTTCTGCTGGGCGCGCTCGGCGCCAGCGGCCGGCCCTGGCGCTTCCTGTCGCGGGTGTCGAAGGACCGGGATCTGCGCGCCACTGCCGAGGCCGCGCTCGAGGCGGTGGGGCTGGCCGATCTCGCCGCCCTGCGCACCGCCGAGCTCAGCCACGGCCAGCGCCGGCAGCTCGAGGTGGCGGTGGCCCTGACCCTGCGCCCGCGCGCCTTCGTCATGGACGAGCCCATGGCCGGGCTGGGGCAGGAGGGCTCTCAGCGGCTGACCGGGTTCCTCGACGGGCTGCGGCAGCAGGCGCCGATCCTTCTGGTCGAGCACGACATGGACGCGGTCTTCGCGCTCGCCGACCGGATCAGCGTGCTTGTCTACGGCCGGGTGATCGCCACCGGCACCGTGGACGAGATCCGTCGCGACCCGCAGGTGCGCGACGCCTACCTTGGAGACGGCGCATGACCCTTCTGGCCGTGTCGCAGCTCACCGCCTCCTACGGCGCCAGCCAGGCGTTGTTCGGCGTGGACCTCGAGATCGCCGAGGGCGAGGCGCTGGCCATGCTCGGCCGCAACGGCATGGGCAAGAGCACCACGGTGCGCTGCATCTGCCGGATGATGCTGGCGCAGGGCACGCTGGTCTTCGACGGGCAGGACCTGTCGCGGCTGCCGAGCCATCGGGCGGCGCGGCTGGGCATCGGGCTGGTGCCCGAGGGGCGGCGCTGCTTCCGCGACCTCACCGTGGCCGAGAACCTCTTGGCGGCGGCCCGGTCCGGGCATTGGGACATGTGCCGCGTGGCGGAGCTGTTTCCGCGGCTGGGCGAGCGCCGGACCCAGCGCGCCGCGTCCCTGTCGGGCGGCGAGCAGCAGATGCTGGCCATCGGGCGGGCGCTGATGACGAACCCGCGGCTGCTGATCCTCGACGAGGCTACCGAAGGGCTGGCGCCCACCGTGCGGGCCGAGATCTGGGCCGCGATCACCACGCTCAAGCGCGAGAGCGGCATGGCCATGCTGGTGATCGACAAGTCGCTGAAGGAGCTGCGCACCGCCTGCGACCGGGCGGTGATCCTCGAGCGCGGGCGCAGCTTCTGGAGCGGCGAGATGACGGCGCTCTCGCACGAGACGACCGAGCGCCATCTGGGGATCTGAACGCCGCGCGGCCTTGCGCGGGGGCGGCCATTGCGCTTCAGTCCGGGACGCGCCACAGAAGGGAGACCCGCCATGACCATCGCCCCGCCCGACGCCGAGGCCCGCCGCGCCATCGCGCCGGTGATCTGCTATCCGAACGACAGCCTGCCGCAGCCCGACCTCGGGCTCTACACGCAGGCGCTGGCCGGGGCGGAGCTGGTCGAGACGGTCATCGCCGCGCCCCGCGACGCCTGCTCCTTTCGCGTGGCCGCCGGGCAGTTCTTCCGCATCGTGAGCGTCGAGGGGCCGCAGGTGGGGGACCTCAACCTGTGGAACGCCGCCGATCTCTCGGAGCGGTTCTATTCCGGCAAGACCCGCGCCCTGCACGGCACCCACGTGACCACCGGCGAGCGGCTCTGGTCGGCCTTCCCGCATCTGCGCCCGATGGCGACCATCGTGGACGACACGCTCGACTGGTACGGCATCGACGCCTTTGGCGGATCGGTCCACGACGTGATCGGCACCCGCTGCGATCCCTACACCGGCAACCTGCTCTCCGGCACGCAGTACCACTATTGCTGCCACTCGAACCTGACCCGCGCCCTTGCCGACGCCACCGGCCTGCCGCTGCACGAGGCCGAGCCGCATGTGCACGACGTGCTGAACGTCTTCATGTGCACAGGCTTCACCCGTGACACCGGACAGTATTTCATGAAGGCAAGCCCGGTGCGCCCCGGCGACAGCCTGACGTTCTTCGCCGAGATCGACCTCTTGGGCGCGCTGAGCGCCTGCCCGGGCGGAGACTGCTCGTCCGAGCACAGCTCGGACACCGCCGTCTGCCATCCGCTGAAGGTCGAGATCCTCACCCCCGCGGCGGGTGCGCTCGGCGACTGGCAGCCGCCCGCACGCAACGGCTACGACCGCAGCCACGGCCGCTAGGGGAGGGCCATCGCCATCCGCGTTGCCTCCCGCGAGGGAGGCCGCGGAAAGCGATGCCGTGTTTTTCGTGATGTCCGTGCGTGGCGTCCGAAGGGCGGCCCGAGAAGCCGCCGCGCTCAGCTTGCGAAGGCCGCCTCGAGCGCGATCTGCACCATGTCGCCGAACGAGCTCTGGCGGTCCTCGGAGGGCAGCGCCTCGTGGCGAAGGAGGTGGTCGGACACGGTCAGCACCGCCAGCGCCCGGACCCCGTGCCGCGCTGCGAGGTTGTAGAGCTCCGCCGCTTCCATTTCGACGCCCAGAATTCCGTGACGCGTCATGATCTCATTGAGGTCGGGACGCTCGTCATAGAAAACGTCAGCGGAATATATCCCGCCTACGTGATATGTCGCGCCCATTCCTTTCGCCGATGCGACCGCAGCATTCAGCAATTCGAAATCCGCACAGGGTGCGAAATTGAGTTCGCGGAATATGCCGACGGACGGCGTGGACAGGGACGAGGCGGTCATCGCGAGGATGACGTCACGCAACTTCACCTTGTCCTGCATGGCACCGGCCGATCCGATCCGGATGAGGGTCTTGGCCCCGTACTCGCGGATCAGCTCGTTGGCGTAGATCGACAGGCTCGGCATCCCCATGCCCGATCCGTGGATCGTGACAGGGTGCCCTTGCCAGGTGCCCGTGAATCCGAGCATCCCGCGGACGCGGTTCACACACACGGGATTGTCGAGGAAGGTATTGGCGGCCCACTCGGCCCGCAGGGGATCCCCGGGCATCAGGACCGTTTCAGCGATCTGGCCCGGCTGCGCGCCGATATGAACCGTCATCAGATTGCCAGATCGTCCAGAGACTTGCCGGATTCGAGTGCGGCCGTCACCCAGTTGGGTTTGCGGCCACGACCGGTCCAGGTCTGGGTCGGATCCGCGGGATTGGCGTATTTCGGTGCGCCTTTCGAGCCTTTCGGTCCGGCGGCGGTGAGGATTTCCTCGAGCGAAAAGCCGTATTCCTTGGCGGCTTGTTCAACGGCGCGCTTTGCGTCCGCCTTGCGGCGTGCGTCAATCGTTTTCAGGGCTTTCTCGACGTCTGCCTTGAGCTGTTTCAGCTGGTCTTTCGACAGGGTGTCCAGTTCAATGTCCATGCGTTTCTCCATTTCCGTGGAGAGCTTACTTCCCTATCTGAAATGTAAGCTCAAGATCCAGATTTGTGTCATCGCAAAGAATTGTCAAAAAAATATGCAATCCGCTCACCGAAGAGGTGAGCGGGGAATTGCCGGTTCTATTTCTGGGCGTGTCCGATTTTAAGACTTAATTCACTTTTACGTTATGTCGAAATTGCGTGAGCACCGCTCAGGTAGAGGAATCGCCACGCATTCCGAGACAAAAGCGCCATTTTGTCTATTCCGCTGCAACAGCCTTGGAATCCACCAGGGCCACAATATCCATCATGATCGTGTTCAGGACGAAATCCTTGGGTGTGTAGACCTTCGCCACGCCCATTGCACGCAGCCTCCGGGCATCCTCGTCGGGGATGATTCCGCCGACCACGACCGGCACATTGCCAAGCCCTTCGGCCCGCATTCTCTCCATCAGGTCCTCGACGAGGGGAATATGGCTGCCGGACAGAATAGAAAGCCCGACCACGTGGGCACCGTTCTTTGCCGCCTCGACGATTTGTTCGGGCGTCAGACGAATGCCCTCGTAATCGATCTCCATTCCGCAGTCGCGGGCGCGGAAGGCGATCTGCTCGGCGCCGTTGGAATGGCCGTCGAGCCCGGGCTTGCCCACGAGGAAACGCAGGCGGCGTCCGAGACGGTCGCTGACCGCATCGACCGCGTTGCGGATGTCGTCGAGCCCCTCGGTCTTGTTGCTGACCGATCGCGAGACGCCGGTGGGGCCGCGGTATTCGCCGTGGACGACGCGCATCTGCTGGGCCCATTCCCCGGTGGTGACGCCGGCCTTGGCCGCGGCGATCGAGGCGGGCATGACGTTGCGCCCCTCCTTTGCCGCCGCGCGAAGTTCGGCCAGCGCTGCGGCGACGGCCGCGTCGTCGCGTTCCGCCCGCCAGGTGTTGAGCCGCGCGATCTGTTCCTGTTCGACGGCCGGGTCGACGACCATGATGCCGCCGTCCTCGCCCACCAGCGGCGAGGCTTCGCCCTCGGTCCACTTGTTGACGCCCACGACGATGGTCTCGTTGCGCTCGATGCGGTTCAGCCGCTCGGCGTTGGCGTCGACGAGCCGGCCCTTCATATAGTCGATGGCCTCGATGGCGCCGCCCATGGCCCCGATGTTGGAAAGCTCGGCACGTGCGCCTTCGGCCAGCGCCGCGACCTTGGCCTCGACCGCCGGGTTGCCGTCGAAGAGATCGCCGTATTCCAGCAGGTCGGTCTCGTAGGCGAGGATCTGCTGCATCCGCATCGACCATTGCTGGTCCCACGGGCGGGGCAGGCCAAGCGCCTCATTCCACGCCGGCAGCTGCACGGCACGGGCACGGGCGTTCTTGGAGAGCGTCACGGCGAGCATCTCGATCAGGATGCGATAGACGTTGTTCTCGGGCTGTTGCTCGGTGAGGCCCAGCGAGTTCACCTGCACCCCGTAGCGGAAGCGGCGGAATTTCGGATCCTGCACGCCGTAGCGCGTCTCGAGGATCTCGTCCCAGAGCATCACGAAGGCGCGCATCTTGCACATCTCGGTGACGAAGCGGATGCCCGCGTTGACGAAGAACGAGATCCGGCCGCAGAGCGCCGGGAAATCCTCGGGGGCGACGCGCGGCTTGAGCTCATCCAGCACCGCAATGGCGGTGGCGAGCGCAAAGGCCAGCTCCTGCTCGGGCGTCGCGCCGGCCTCCTGCAGGTGGTAGGAGCAGACGTTCATCGGGTTCCACTTGGGAACGTTGGTATAGCAGTACTCGGCCACGTCCCCGATCATCTTCAGCGAGGGCTTGGGCGGGCAGATGTAGGTGCCGCGCGACAGGTATTCCTTGATGAGGTCGTTCTGCACGGTGCCCTGAAGCTTCGAGACGTCCGCTCCCTGTTCCTCGGCTACCGCAATATAGAGCGAAAGCAGCCACGGCGCCGTGGCGTTGATCGTCATCGAGGTGTTCATCTGCTCCAGCGGGATCTGGTCGAAGAGCGTGCGCATGTCGCCCAGATGGCAGACGGGCACGCCGACCTTGCCGACCTCGCCCCGGCTCAGCACGTGGTCGCTGTCGTAGCCGGTCTGGGTCGGCAGGTCGAAGGCGACCGAGAGGCCGGTCTGCCCCTTGGCGAGGTTGTTGCGGTAAAGCGCATTCGAGGCTTTGGCCGTCGAGTGTCCGGCATAGGTCCGGATCAGCCACGGGCGGTCTGGCTGGCGGGGGGCGTCACTCGGCTGGCGGTCTTTCTGAACGTCCGTCATGTCGGTCTCCGTGGAGCTGACCAGAATCTTGCTGGCAAGGTTGTTGCGTCCGTGGGTGAATATTAGAAATATTATGTCTCGTCAATTCGCCGCGCTGCGGCGCGCTTCTGCCTGTGCGAGCAACCCTTCAGCGAAACCCTGCATTTGAAGCGTCGCATCTCGCAAAAATAGCGGATTTTGCCGCAAATAGGCTACTCTAAAGCGTCTGAGAGCGCTGCGAAGGCTGCTTCCTCACCGGGCGTCCGGTGAGGCTGCTGGAAGTTTCTGCATTCGCTCGGTCATAAAATTACAAAATGCACCTTGGTCGTTGTTGCATTGTTGCGCGGCCATCGCTATCTCATCTGTTCAAAGCCCGTCGATTCTGCACTGCGGCGCGGGCTTGGAGTGAAGGGAAACATGGCCGGCCGGAATGGTGTCGGCCAAATGGAAGGAGGACCCGATGGCTCTGGACACGCAAACCGGGATCGCGCCCTACGAGGCACCGGAGAAAGACCTCTACGAGATCGGCGAGATGCCGCCCCTCGGCTACGTGCCGAAAAAGATGTACGCTTGGGCGATCCGGCGCGAGCGTCATGGTGAGCCCGACAAGTCGTTCCAGAAGGAAGTCGTCGACACCTGGCAGATCGACAGCCACGAAGTGCTGGTTCTCGTCATGGCGGCGGGCGTCAACTACAACGGTGTCTGGGCCGGTCTCGGCATTCCGATCTCGCCCTTCGACGTCCACAACCAGGACTTCCACATCGCGGGTTCCGACGCCTCGGGCATCGTCTGGGCGGTCGGCGACAAGGTCACCCAGTGGAAGGTCGGCGACGAGGTCGTCATCCACTGCAACCAGGACAACGGCGACGACGAGGAGTGCAACGGCGGCGACCCGATGTTCTCGCCCACGCAGCGGATCTGGGGCTACGAGACCGGCGACGGCTCGTTCAGCCAGTTCACCCGCGTGCAGGCGCAGCAGCTGATGCCGCGTCCCAAGCACCTGACCTGGGAAGAGAGCGCCTGCTACACGCTGACGCTGGCCACCGCCTACCGGATGCTCTTCGGGCACCACCCGCACGAGCTAAAGCCGGGCCAGAACGTCCTGGTCTGGGGCGCCTCGGGCGGCCTCGGCTCCTATGCGATCCAGCTGATCAACACCGCCGGCGCCAACGCCATCGGGGTGATCTCGGAAGAGGACAAGCGCGATTTCGTCCTCGGGCTCGGTGCCAAGGGCGTCATCAACCGCAAGGACTTCAAGTGCTGGGGGCAGCTCCCCACGGTCAACACGCCGGAATACAACGAGTGGCTCAAGGAGGCGCGCAAGTTCGGCAAGGCGATCTGGGACATCACCGGCAAGGGCGTGAGCGTCGACATGGTCTTCGAGCACCCGGGCGAGGCGACCTTCCCGGTCTCGACGCTGGTCTGCAAGAAGGGCGGCATGGTGGTGATCTGCGCCGGCACCACCGGCTTCAACTGCACCTTCGACGTCCGCTACATGTGGATGCACCAGAAGCGCCTGCAGGGCTCGCACTTCGCCCACCTCAAGCAGGCTGCCTCGGCCAACCGTCTGATGATCGAGCGGCGGCTGGATCCCTGCATGTCCGAGGTCTTCGGCTGGGAGCAGATCCCCGACGCCCACGTGAAGATGCGCAAGAACGAGCACAAGCCCGGCAACATGGCCGTTCTGGTGCAGTCGCCCAAGACCGGGCTGCGCACCTTCGAGGAGGCGCTCGCGGCCCGGACTTAACCCGGCATTGAACCCGCAACCGCAATACTCGCCCGCGAATCGTGTCGACGGTTCGCGGGCGTTTCGTTTGCGGGGGCCCGCAGGTGCAATGCGGTCAGGGGCTTCGAAATCGGCGCCTCACCATTTCTGGGGAGTTGGAATGCGCGAATTTTCAGGCGGTAATAGGGGGTGCTATAGTTATGTTAATCTTTTGTTAAGACTCTGCGGGGAAGGCTGACCATGCGACATGATTGGATCATAGACGTACTGACAGACCTGAAATCCTTTGCGCGCGCGAATGCGCTCGACGCATTGGCCGAACAACTCGACGAGGCGCAACTCGTCGCGCAGGTCGAAATCGCGTCTGGTGCCGAGGGGGCGGGCATTGGGATCTGCGGAGGGGATTCCCGTAGAGGGAGGGTTTCTGGAACAGCTTGAGCTGGCAGAGCGGCGTGAGGATCTTCAATCCGTAGCCGAAGCGTTGCGTGACAGGTTCAAGGTGGACCACCTCGTCTATCACTGGGTCAGTGCCAATGGCGAACAGTATGGCTGCGGCACCTACGATCCGGTCTGGGTCCAGCGCTATCTCGAAAAGGGCTACCTTCGAATAGATCCGGTTATTCAGGGGTGTTTTCAACGGTTTCACCCCGTCGACTGGAAACGGCTCGATTGGTCGTCCAAGGCGGCGCGGGCCTTTCAGGCGGATGCCATTGCCCATGGCGTCGGAAACCAGGGCTATTCCATTCCGATCCGGGGGCCGAACGGCCAGTTCGCGCTCTTCACCGTCAACCACAGCTGCGATGACGATGCCTGGGCAGAGTTCACCGCGCTCAATCGCAGGGACATGATCCTCATCGCGCATTACTTCAACCAGAAGGCGCTGGAGCTCGAGCCGGGACGCCGGCCCGAACCCGCCCAGCCCCTCAGCCCGCGCGAGATCGAGGCCATGACGCTGCTTGCGGTCGGCTACAGCCGCGCGCAGGTGGCCGAGACGCTGAGCATCTCGGAGCACACGCTGCGGGTCTACATCGAAAGCGCCCGCTTCAAGCTGGGCGCGATGAACACCACCCACGCGGTGGCGCGGGCGCTGTCCCGGGGGCTCATCGTCGTCTGACGCGGCCCGTCAGGGGCGCAGGGTCGGGGCGGGCTCCGGCCCGTCGACCGGGAGGCGCGTCCGGCCCATCCGTTAACCATATCTGAGCGCACCGCGCATGGCGATGGCGGGTCGTTAACCCCGTCTGCGCAGCTTCTTCCCATCGGACTTCGCGAGGGAGAAGACGCCATGATCCGCTACATCTACGCAGACCAGCTCGACGCGTTCCCGCTGCTTAAGCGCAGCATGTTCCTCGATCGCGCGGACCAGTTCCGCACCCGGCTCGGCTGGGACGTTGCGGTCGACGCACAGGGCGAGGAGCGCGACGAGTATGACGGCATGAACCCGCTCTACGTGATCTGGGAGCGCCCCGACGGTCGCCACGGCGGCTCGATGCGGCTGCTGCCCACGGTGGGCCGCTGCATGGTCAACGACCATTTCCTGCATCTCACCGGCGGCGTCCGGATCGAGAGCCCGCTGATCTGGGAATGCACCCGCTTCTGTCTCTCGCGCGAGACCGACCCGGGCGCCGCCGCCGCGCTGATGCTGGCGGGCGGCGAGGTCATGCAGGGCTTCGGCGTCGCGCATTACGTGGGCGTGTTCGACGCCCGCATGGTGCGGATCTACAAGCGCATCGGCGCCTCGCCCGAGGTGCTGGGCAGCCAGGGTGAGGGCCGCGAGCGCATCTCGGTCGGTCTCTGGGAATTCAGCGCCGAGGCGCACGCGCGGGTCTCCTCCAGCGCCGGCATCCCCGCCGCCATGTCGCGCGGCTGGTTCGAGGCTGCCTTCGGAGCGGGCGAGATCCGGGTGCCTGTGGCCGCCTGAGGTCTGCGGGGCAGGGGGCGCGTTTCGTGGCGCTTCCGGGGGTCCGCCTCACGAGGGGCCGATTGCGCGGCCCGTCGGGCGAACTCGCCTTGCCAGAGTCGATGCCGAAATCACACCAGTCCCGAGGAAATAATCCACAGGTTGCATCTGCGCCGGGCTGTTTGTGCTATGCCTGTATCGAGGATCGTCTGGCAGGAGATTTCCCCGATGCTGAATGCACTCCGTCTCACCATGGCCCTTGCCGTCCTTCTGGCGCTCTCGGCGCCTTTCCAGGCCCGGGCGGCGTCGCAGGGCGGCGGCATCCCGGCCTGGCTCCAGGCGCATGTGGGGCTGGGCGAGGGCCAGATCGCCCCCGTCGTCCTGCAGAGGGCCCGCGAGCTCTACCTGAAGAACCGGGCCAGCGGCGAGGTGCGCAACCCCTGCTACCTCGCCATGGACGCGACGCGGCCGAGCACCGCGCCGAACGGCGATCCCGGGCGGCGGTTCTACATCATCTGCGAGCCCTCGCAGTCGTTTCGCGCGGTTTCGTCGGGCTATGGCAACGGACGCAAGCTGCAGCGGGCGGATTTCTCCAACGGCCGGCAATGCGCCAGGAATTTCAGCAATGCCGAGGGGTCGAAGCTGACCATGGGCGGGCGCTACCTGACCGCCGAGACCCGGACCTCCTTCAAGGGCTACTACAGCCAGTCCGGCAAGCGGACGCCGCTCTACCGCACCTTCCTGCTGTTCGACGGCGAGGGCGATACGGCGAACGCGCGGGAGCGGGCCATCGGAGGGCACCCGGCGGTTTTCGTGAAGTGGCAGTGCCGCTTCAAGGACCCGCGGAACCCGCACGCGGACGAGGAAGGCTACGTGCCTTACGGGAGCCTCGTGAACTACACCGGGGGCCGCAGCAACGGCTGCACCACCTGGTCGCCCGCCGTCTCGCGGGACATCCTCGCGCAGGTCGAGGGCAACCCGACAACGCTCTACATCTATCCCGAAGGCCGCGACGTCGATGCCGTCGCCAATGCGGTGAAGGCCGGGACCGCGCCGTCTCGCGCGGGGCTCTACTGGAACGCCGCCTGTCTTCAGGCCATCGGAGCCCCGAAATTCTGGTCGAAGCGGACGCTGCAGCCGGTGATCGACAGCTGGCGGGACTCGTTGCCGGAGCAGCCGCAGGGGGCGTTGCCGATCTGCAAGTGAGTTCTGGTGGGGAAGCGTAGTTGGGAGCGGGGTCTGACCTCCTGCGGACGCGGTACCGGTGAGGGAAGAGGGGGCGCTGCCCCCGTCCGCGTTCCGCGGCCTCCCCCGGAGTTTATCCGGCAAGATGAAGGTGCGGGCGCCGTGCTCTCTGGCGTCTTCCGGCGCGGGACAGTAGGGTCCGCCGCATGGATCTGCCCGCGCTGACATTCTCCGACGACCAGGCCGAGGCCTGGGACCGCGTGGCGGAGATGCTGCGCGGTGCCGGCGTCGATCTCGACGACGGCGTGGTGCTGCCCGCCAAGGACGGCGCGGCCCGGGTCATGGCGGTGATGGGCAAGGCGGGCTCGGGCAAGACGCTGCTGCTCTCCGAGCTCTGCAAGGCGCTCGAGGCCGCGGGGGCCGAGCTCGTGTCGGGCGATTTCGAGAGCCGCAAGCGCCGCGAGAAGCGCAGCTTCGCGGTTCTGGCGCCCACCAACAAGGCGGCGAGCGTGTTGCGGATGCGCGGCGTGCCCGCGACCACCATTCACCGCATCATCTATACCCCGGTCTACGATCCCGAATACGAACGCATCGCCGAGTGGCTCACCGACCAGGCCGAGAAGCCCGAGATCGAGGCGCTGACCGAGGACGCGCTCGACCGCGCCTATGCCGCCTTCCAGGGCCACAAGTCGGTGCCGGCGGCGCTGGCGGCGGCGGGGCTCAGGGGCAGCGATTTCATCACTGGCTGGAAGCGCCGCGAGGAGCCGCTGGACATCGGCTTCGTCGACGAGGCCTCGATGCTCGACGACCGCCAGTTCGAGGACCTGCAGGAGATCTTCCCCAACCTCGTGCTGTTCGGCGATCCGGCGCAGCTTGCGCCGGTGAACCAGTCCGGCAAGATGGTCTTCGACGAGGTGCCCGAGGAGCGCAAGCTCGAGCTGCACCGCATCCACCGGCAGCAGGCCGACAACCCGATCCTCGATCTCGCCCATGCGCTGGCCGACCCGGCGCTCGAGTTCCACCATTTCGAGCGCATGGTCGAGGAGAAGGCGGCGCAGGACGACCGCGTGGTCTGGGCCGGCCGGGTCGAGGTCGACCTGATGGCGCGCTCGCCGGTGCTGGTCTGGCGCAACGCCACGCGCATCCGCCTGATCAACGCCTTCCGCGCCGTGCATGGCGCGCCGGAGACCGAGCTTCTGCCCGGCGAGCCGCTGATCTGCGACGGCATCGAGCTGCCGCTGAAGCACCGCAAGAAGCGGCTGGACCTCGAGGCGCGCGGGCTCATCAAGGGCGCGCAGGTGATCTACCTCGGACCGGGCCGCAAGCCCGGTTTCTCGCGGCTGCACGTGATGGGCGCGCCCGATCCGCAGGTCTCGGCGGCCTCGATCGTGAAGATCGAGAAGCCCGACGAGGAAGAGCCCTTCATCCCCTACGCCGCCCGCATGGGCGCGGCCTTCCTGCACGGGGCGGCGGTGACCATCCACAAGGCGCAGGGCTCGCAATGGGAGAACGTGCAGGTGTTCGCTCCGGACCTCTTTGCCGCGGCGCGCATGGGCCGGGTCGAGGCCGGGCAACCGCTGTGGAAGCGGCTGGCCTACGTGGCGATCACCCGGGCGTCGGACCGGCTCTACTGGGTGGTGCGCAACCGGCTGGCGCGGCCCACGGGGCCGCTCGGCACCGACGATCTGAAGGCGCCCGCGGTGGCGCTGACGCTGGAACAGGAAGAGGCAGAGACAGGCCCGGCATGAACGACATCACGGATCCCCCCAGCCCCTTCGCGCAGCACCTCGGCTACGAGCTGGTCGCGTGGCGCGAAGACTTTGCCCGCTACGAGATGCCCATCCGCCCGTTTCTCGAGAACCGGCAGGGCATCCCGCATGGCGGGGCGATCGCGACGCTGCTCGACTCGACCATGGGTCTGTGCGGGCTCTGGTCCGGCGATGCCGCGGAGCGGCGCATGGGGCTGACGCTGTCGCTCAACGTCCAGTACATCGGTCAGGCGAAGGGCACGAAGCTGATCTGCGAGGCCCGCAGGACCGGCGGCGGCAGGACCACCTTCTTTGCCGAGGGCGAGATCACCGACGACACGGGGCAGCTCGTGGCCAAGGGTACCGGGGTCTTCCGTCACCGCCGCAGCTGAGGTCGCGACCGTGGCGCGGGCTCAGTAGCCCGCCGCGCGGTCCACGAGGTGGAGCAGGGGCTCGCCGGCCTCGCCCCGCCGGATGTTCTCGGCGATGACGCGCGAGGCGCTGGGCACGCGGGTGTCGGCGGCCACGTGGGGCGTGATCGTCACGCCCGGATGCGCCCAGAACGGATGATCCTGCGGCAGCGGCTCCTTGCGGAAGACGTCGAGCGTCGCGTGTCCGACCTGGCCCGCGTCGAGCGCCTCGACCAGTGCCGCGTCGTCGATCAGCGGGCCGCGTCCGGGGTTCACGATGCAGGCGCCGCGGGGCAGGAGCGCCAGTGTCTCCCTGTTCATCAGGTCCTGCGTCGCGGGCGTGTCCGGCAGCAGCAGCACTAGGATCTCGGCCCCCGCCAGCGCCTTGGTCAGGCCGTCCGGGCCGTGGTGGCAGGTGATGCCCTCGAGCTCGCGCGGGGTGCGCGACCAGCCCGACACCGGGAAGCCGAGCCCGGCGAGCGCGCCTGCGCAGGCGGTGCCCAGCGTGCCGAGCCCCAGCACCGTCACCGGCCGCTCGGAGGCGAGCGGCGGCACCATCGGGTCCCAGCGGTGCTCGGGGTTCAGGATGTAGCGGTCCATTCCGAGATGGTGCCGCAGCACATGGCCGGTGACGTATTCTACCATGCCCTGCGTCAGCCCTTCCTCGTCCACCATGCGGGCGAGGGGCACGGTCAGGGTCTCGTTCCCGGTGATCCGCTCGACCCCGGCCCAGAGGTTCAGCACCGCCTTGAGGCGGGTGTAGGGGGTGAAGTCCCGGACCTTGGAATCGGGCGCGTAGACGATGTAGTCGACGGTTTCCGGTGCCGCCTCGCAGCTCAGCGCGTAATCGAGGCCGAAGTCGTCGAGCGCTGCGCGCAGCGGCGCCTCGTAGACGGCCCAGCGGTCGGGGCCGGCGGCAAAGAGGATGTTCGTCATGTCAGCGGGGCCTGTGGATCTGTGCGCTCTGGACCATGCCGAAGGCGATCATCAGCACCATCATCGCCGAGCCGCCGTAGCTCACCAGCGGCAGCGGCACACCGACCACCGGGGCGAGGCCCATGACCATCGACATGTTTACGGCGAAGAACAGGAAGAAGGTCAGGCCGATGCCCAGCGTCAGCAGCGAGGAATAGCGGTCGCGGTTCTGCATGGCGGCGATGATGCAGAACACGAGGACGAGCACGTAGAGGATGAGAAGGGAGATGCCGCCGACGAAGCCGAATTCCTCGGCCAGCGTATTGAAGATGAAGTCGGTATGTTTCTCGGGCAGGAAGTTCAGCCGCGACTGGGTGCCCTGCATGAAGCCGCGCCCGGTCCAGCCGCCCGAGCCCATGGCGATCTTGGCCTGGGTGATGTGGTAGCCGGCGCCCAGCGGATCGGTCGAGGGGTCGAGGAAGGTGTCGATGCGGCGGAACTGGTAGTCCTGCAGCAGCTGCCAGCTGGTGCCGCGCGACAGGAAGACGGTGTAGACCGCGCCCACGCCCCCGGCGGCCACCACGGCGAAGTAGAGCCAGTGCACGCCCGCGAGGAACATCATCAGCGCGCCCGCGATCAGCAGCAGGAGCGCGGTGCCGAGGTCGGGCTGGATCAGGGTCAGCGCGGTCGGCATCAGGATCAGCAGGATCGGAGCCAGCACCCAGACCGGGTGCGAGACCCGCCTCATGGGCAGCCAGTCGTAGTAGGCGGCCAGCACCATCACCAGCGCGATCTTCATCAGCTCGGACGGCTGCAGCTGCATGAAGCCGATGTCGATCCAGCGCTGCGCGCCCATGCCGACGGTGCCGAAGAGCTCCACCCCCACCAGAAGCGCCAGCGCCAGCAGGTAGATCAGCGGCGAGAGGTTGCGCCAGAGCCAGATCGGCACCATCGCCACGAGGAACATTGCCGCAAGGCCAAGCGCGTAGCGTTCCATCTGCGGCTCGGCCCAGCGTTCGATGGAGCCGCCCGCGACCGAGTAGAGCATCAGGAAGCCGACGCAGGCGACCGCCGTCAGCAGGATCACCAGCGGCCAGTTCAGGTAGAGCACCTTGCGCCAGCCGGTCGGGACCGTCTTGACCGAGTATTCGAGATAGCTCATGCCCGGCTCCCCGCGGCAGCGGCGGCGGCCCGTTCACGGCGCATCCGTTCGATCTCCTGCTGCTGCGTCTCGATGCGGCCGCGGTCCGAGGAGGGGTAGGCGTCGAGCGGCGGGGTGCCGCCGAAGAGCGCCTGCAGGGTGATGTCGCGCGCGATGGGCGCCGCGGTCGAGGACCCGCCGCCGCCGTGTTCGACGACCACCGAGACCGCGATGCGCGGCGCGTCATAGGGCGCGAAGTTCACGAAGAGCGCGTGGTCGCGATGCTCCCACGGCACTTCCTTGCTGTTCACGACGCGGTTCAGCACCTGGCTGGTGCCGGTCTTGCCCGCCATCAGCATGTGGTCGAGCGCGATGCGCGACCGGTAGGCGGTGCCCCGGCGGCTGTTCATCACCGCGTACATGCCCTTGCGGATGTACTTCAGATGCGTCGGGTCGATGTCCAGCGTGCCGCCGCCCCGCGACGGCGTCTCGACGCCGCCGATGCTGCGCACCAGCCGCGGCTCGATGGCGCGCCCCGTGGCGACCCGCGCCACCATTACCGCCTGCTGCAGCGGCGAGGTCAGCACGTAGCCCTGTCCGATCGAGGCGTTCACCGTGTCGCCGATGCGCCACTCGGCGCCGCGCTCGCGCCGCTTCCACTCCTTGTCGGGGATCAGCCCGTCGGTCACCGCAGACATCGGCACGTCCGGCGCGGTGCCGAGCCCGAACCTGCGGCCCATCTCGGCGATCTTTTCGATCCCCACCTTCAGCGCGAGGTCGTAGTAGAACACGTCGCAACTGTCGCGGAGGCTGTTCTCGAGGTTGACCCGGCCGTGACCCGACCGCTTCCAGCAGTGGAAGCGCCGCGAACCGACCTCCATGTGCCCGGGGCAGTAGACCGTGTCATCGGGCCCGATGACCCCGGCCTCGAGGCCCGCCAGCGCGGTCACCAGCTTGAAGGTCGAGCCGGGCGGGTAGGCGTCCTGCACGGTCTTCGAGGCCAGCGGCCGGTGGTTGTTTTCGCGCAGCACGTTGTAGTCGGCGACCGAGATGCCGCGGACGAACTTGTTCGGATCGTAGGAGGGGGCCGAGGCGATGGCCAGCACGTCGCCGTTCTCGACGTCGATCACCACCGCCGAGGCGCTTTCTTCGCCGAGGCGCGCCTTGATGTAGTCCTGCAGGTCGCTGTCGACGGTCAGCTGCATGTCGGCGCCGGTCTCGCCTTCGCGCCGGTCGAGCTCGCGCATGACACGGCCGACGGCATTGACCTCGACGCGCTTGGCACCGGCCTTGCCGCGGAGCTGCTCCTCGAACTTCGCTTCGATGCCGACCTTGCCGATCTGGAAGCGCGGGATGCGCAGCACCGGCTCGGGGTCCTCGTAGCGGGCGAGATCGCGCTCGGAGACCGGGCCCACGTAGCCCACCACGTGGGCGAAGTTCTCGTGCTGGGGGTAGACGCGGCTCAGGCCCACCTCGGGTGTGACGCCGGGCAGGGCGGGAGCGTTCACCGCGACGCGGCTGATCGACTCCCAGCTCACGCGGTCGGCGACGGTCACCTGCAGGAACGGCGGCGAGGTCCGCATCTCCTCGATGGCGCGCTTGACCTCGGCCGGGTCGAGTTCGACCAGCACCGAGAGACGGCGGATGACGTCGTCGATGTCACCGGCATCCTCGCGCCGCATGGTGATGCGGTAGGTGTTCTCGTTCTCGGCGATCACCCGGCCGTTGCGGTCGAAGATGCGGCCGCGCGACGGCGGGATCAGGTGGATGTTGATGCGGTTCTCTTCGGCCAGCAGGCGGAACTCGTCAGCCTGCTCCACCTGCATGTAGCGCATGCGCATCGCCAGCGTGCCGGCAAAGGCCACCTGGGCGGCGCCCAGCATGAGCCCGCGTCGGGTGATCTTGCGGCTGCTCTCGGCGGTATCGCGGGGCGTGCGTCTCACAGGCTCCTCCCGGCGTGGTCGAAATCGCCCGGGGCAAGGCGTCGGACCCCGAGCAGGTACTGCGAGACCATCACCACCAGCGGGTAGCAGATCACGGTCATCGCGAAGCGCATCAGCGACAGGAAAGACGGTCCGGCCGGCACGATCAAGAGCCCGAGGGTGAGGCGAAACACAATCGTGATGACCGCGAGCACCGTCGCGACGGCGATCCACTCCATGACGAAGGTGCTCTCGCGGTCGCGCCGGTCGCGCGACTTGAGGAACTCGGTTGCCATCAGCACCAGCGCCGACCAGAGCCCCGGCGGGCGCTGGAAGAGGATGTCCGCGAGCAGCATCACCGCCGCGACCGAAAGCGCGGGCACGTAGTCCGGACGGCGCAGCGCCCAGGCGAAGCAGAGCGCCACCAGAAGGTCGGGCCCGGCATAGCGCGGCGGCAGCAGGTCGAGCGGCAGCAGGTGGTAGAACATCACCAGAAGCGACAGTCCGACAAAGGCCGCTCGCATGATCCAGATGCGGGCGGGGCGGGATTCAGCCATCGGGCTGCTCCGGCGCCTGCGCGGTGGGGCTGTCGGTGCCCGGCGGCAGCTCGGGCAGGATCAGCGCCGAGGGCGAGCTCACGCGGCGGGCGCCGTGGTCGCGCAGGACGCGCAGGAACTCGAGCCGTTCGTAGTCGGCGGCAAGCCGGACCCGCAGGCGGCCGCCCGGATCCTCGGCCACCTGTCCGATCAGCAGCCCTGGCGGGAAGACCTCGCCGTCGCCGCTGGTGACGATGCGGTCGCCGGGGCGCACCTGGTCGGGATCCTCGAGGAAGTCGATGGGCGGCGCTGCGGAGTTGTCGCCGGTCACCAGCGCGCGCTGTCCCGAGGGCTGGATCACGGCGGGAATGCGGCTGGTGGTGTCGGTGAGCAGGATCACCCGGCTGGTGTTGGCGCCGACTCCCGAGACCCGCCCGACGAGGCCGATGCCGTCCATGGTCGCCCAGCCGTCGACGATGCCGTCGCGCGAGCCCACGTTGATCAGCACCGACTGGCGGAAGGGCGAGCCGCTGTCGGCCAGCACCACGCCAGTGATGTAGGTGAGCCGGGGATCGAGGCGCACGTTGTTGAGATCGCGCAGGCGCGCGTTCTCCTGCTCGAGCTGCAGGGCGGCCTCTTTCCAGGCGGTCATCTGGCGCAGCTCGCGGCGCAGCTCCTGATTCTGCTCGTGGATGCGCTGGTAGCTCTGGAAATCCCGCAGGATGTTCACCGCACCGGTCACCGGCGCCATGGCCCATTCGAAGCCGGGCAGCACGGCGTCGATCACCTGCGCGCGGAAACGTTCCACCCGCGGGCTGTCGATCCGCCAGAACAGGAAGAGCCCGAAGAGGCACAGTACCAGCACCGCCAGAAGCAGGCGCTTCAGCGGGCGGGAATAGTCCTCGGAATTGGTTCCGTGCTTCGCCATTCAACCCCTTATAACAGGCTTGGGGCCGCGATCATTCAACGCGTGTCAGGAATCGTAATCGATGGCGTGGCGCAGCTGCTTCTCGTACTCGAGCGCCTTGCCGGTGCCGAGCGCCACGCAGTTGAGGCTCTCGTCCGCGATCGAGACGGCAAGACCGGTCTGCTCGCGCAGCGCCAGGTCGAGATCGCCCAGCAGCGCGCCGCCACCGGTGAGCATGACGCCCCGGTCGACGATGTCTGCGGCAAGATCCGGCGGGGTGGCTTCGAGCGCGGTCATCACCGCCTCGCAGATTTGCTGCACCGGCTCGGCCAGCGCCTCGGCGACCTGCGCCTGGCTGATCTCGGTTTCCTTCGGCACGCCGTTCAGCAGGTCGCGGCCGCGGATCTGCATTGAGCTGCCGCGCCCGTCGTCGGGCATGCGCGCGGTGCCGATGGAGGTCTTGATGCGCTCGGCGGTGGATTCGCCCACGAGCAGGTTCTGCTGGCGGCGCAGGTAGTTGACGATGGCCTCGTCCATGCGGTCGCCGCCGACGCGGATCGAGCGGGCGTAGACGATGTCGCCCAGCGACAGCACGGCCACCTCGGTGGTGCCGCCGCCGATGTCCACGACCATGTTGCCGGTCGGATCGGTGATCGGCATGCCGGCCCCGATGGCCGCCGCGATGGGCTCGGCGATGAGGCCGGCCTTGCGGGCGCCTGCGCTCAGCACCGACTGGCGGATGGCGCGCTTCTCGACCGGGGTGGCGCCGTGCGGCACGCAGACGATGATCTTGGGCTTCGAGAAGGTCGAGCGCTTGTGCACCTTGCGGATGAAGTGCTTGATCATCTCTTCGGCGGTGTCGAAGTCGGCGATCACGCCTTCGCGCATCGGCCGGATGGCCTCGATCGAGCCGGGCGTCCGGCCCAGCATCAGCTTGGCGTCCTCGCCCACGGCGAGCACTTTCTTCACGCCGTCCTTGATGTGGTAGGCGACCACTGAAGGCTCGGACAGGACGACCCCGCGTCCCTTGACGTAGACCAGCGTGTTCGCGGTCCCGAGGTCGATTGCCATGTCCGCCGAAAAGGCGCCCATGAGTCTATCCAGTCCAAACATTCTGTGCCCTGCCCCGAATACTAGATTAGGCCTGCGACTCTGCCCGAGTCCAAGCCGAAGACCTTATAGGACCGCTTGTCCGTTGGCGAAAGGGGCGGGGCGCTGCAATTCGGCGTGAAACCGCCGCAGCCGGAGCGCTTGCCCGGAAGCAGCCGGAGCGCGTGCCAGGAAACGGGCAGGCCACCTTTCCCGAGGGCCGCGGCACGGGGCGCGGGTTTGTCTTGCGCCCATGCCAGCATATGTCAGGAACAGGTCGGACACCGCATAAGGAGGGAATGAGGACATGGGGCTGAACGTCTATCTGTCGGGGGAAATCCACAGCGACTGGCGCGATCGGATCATCGAGGGGGCGCAGGGGCTCGACGTCACGTTTTCGTCACCGGTGACCGATCACGCGGCGAGCGACGATTGCGGGGTGACGATCCTCGGTGCCGAGGAGAGCAAGTTCTGGCACGACCGCAAGGGCGCCCAGATGAACGCCATCCGCACCCGCAAGGGCATCGCCGACGCGGATGTCGTGGTGGTGCGCTTCGGCGACAAGTACAAGCAGTGGAACGCAGCCTTCGACGCGGGCTATGCCGCGGCGCTCGGCAAGTCGCTCATCATCCTGCAGCCGCCCGAGCATGACCACGCGCTCAAGGAGGTCGATGCCGCCGCGCTCGCGGTCGCCCGCGAGCCCGAGGAGGTGGTCGAGATCTTCCGCTACGTGCTCACCGGCACCCTGCCGCGCTGAATTTTTCAAACGACGCAGGTCCCCTTGAGTGGCGGGGGCCGTGCGTCACGCAATCCGCGCTCAGTCCCGCGGCGGGGTGACCATGCCGATCTTCACCGCAGGGCGTTCAAGGAACCGTTCCACGTAGGCCCGGCAGTTCGGCAGCTCCGGCCAGCCCACCACGCCCGTCGCGCCGTAGAATCCGAGCGCGTTGAGCCAGGGCGCGATGGCCATGTCGGCGATGGAATAGTCGCCGGTGATCCACTCGCGCCCCTCGAGCTGCCGCTCGACCACGCCGAGCAGGCGGCGCGCCTCGGAGACGTAGCGCTCGCGCGGGCGGGGATCCTCGATCTCGGAGCCCGCGAATTTCCAGAAGAATCCGAGCTGCCCGAACATCGGCCCGATGCCGCCCATCTGGAACATCAGCCATTGCAGCACCTCGTAGCGCGCCGCGGGCGTGCTGCCGATGAAGCGCCCGGTCTTGTCGGCCAGATAGATCAGGATGGCGCCGCTCTCGAAGATGCCGACGGGGCGGCCATCGGGGCCGTCGGGGTCGATGATCGCGGGGATCTTGCCGTTCGGGTTGAGCGAGGTGAACTCGGCGCTCTTCACGAACGGGTCGCCCAGCGGCACCTTGTGAGCCTCGTAGGGCAGGCCCATTTCCTCGAGCGCGATCGACACCTTGACCCCGTTGGGGGTCGGGAAGGCATAGAGCTGGATGCGGTCGGGATGGGCCGCGGGCCAGCGGGCGGTGATCGGGAAATCGGAAAGAGTGGTCATTTCGCGCTCCTGCAAATGCGCCGGACCGGAGGCGGGCGGTTTGCCGTTTCCGCGCGGGCCCGGCTATGCCAGTGTTTCCCCAAGCCTTGCCCGCAGAGGACCGGGCGATCAATCGCTGCGACGCAGCAGAGGACAGCAAGGAACGCAAAAGTGATTCAGGAATTCAAGGATTTCATCGCCAAGGGCAACGTCATGGACATGGCGGTCGGCATCATCATCGGCGCTGCCTTCACCGCCATCGTGCAATCGCTGGTCAACGACATGATCAATCCCATCGTCGGTCTCTTCACCGGCGGCATCGATTTCACCAACCTGTTCTGGATCTACGGCGACGGCAGCTATGCCAGCCTCGAGGCCGCGCGCGAGGCGGGGGCCACGGTCTTTGCCTACGGTGCCTTCCTCACCGCCGTGATCAACTTCTTCATCATCGCCTTCGTGGTCTTCATGCTGGTGAAGACCGTCAACCGGGTGAAATCGGCGGCCGAGAAGCCCGACGAGGTGGCACCCGAAGTGAAGACCGGCCCCTCGGAACTCGACATCCTGATCGAGATCCGCGACTCGCTGAAGCGCTAGGCCGAAGCGTCGTGCGGGCGGGGATAGGCGGCATCCTGAAGCCCCTGAAAGCCATGCGCCCGCGGCATGGCGGTGGTCGGTTGCGCGATGCGGGACGCTTCGCTATCAGGCGCGCACACGCAAAGAGGGCGCCCATGAGCCAGGTCCTGAAAATAGCCTGCGGCAGTGTTGCCGTGGGCCTCGCCGTTCTCGCGATCAAGACCGTCGCATGGTGGCTGACCGGCTCGGTCGCGCTCTTGTCCGACGCGCTCGAGAGCATCGTCAACGTCGCCACGGCGCTGGCCGCGGTGGTGGCGCTGCGCATCGCCGCGCAGCCTGCCGATTCCCGCCATCCCTTCGGCCATCACAAGGCCGAGTATTTCAGCGCCGTGCTCGAGGGCGTGCTGATCGTCGTCGCGGCGATCCTGATCCTGCGCGAGGCCTGGTCGGCGTGGCAGGACCCGCGCATCATCGAGGCGCCCTGGCTCGGGCTCGGGATCAACTGCGTCGCGAGCCTGATCAATGCGGCCTGGTGCTGGAAGCTGATCCGCACCGGGCGGCGCATGCACTCCCCCGCGCTCGAGGCCGACGGCAAGCACCTGCTGACCGACGTGGTGTCGTCCATCGGGGTCACGGCGGGCGTGGTGGCCGCGGTGCTCACCGGCTGGGCGTGGCTCGACCCGGCGCTGGCCGCGCTGGTGGCGCTCAACATCCTGTGGTCCGGCTGGCAGGTGGTGCGCGGCTCGGTGGGCGGGCTGATGGACGTCTCCGCCCCCGAGGAAGAGCTCGAGCAGATGCGCGCGCTCATCTCGGCCAATGCCGAGGGCGCGGTCGAGGCCCACGACCTGCGCTCGCGCCGCGCCGGCAGCGCGGTCTTCGTCGAGTTCCACCTCGTGGTGCCCGGCGACATGACCGTGGACGCCGCCCACGACATCTGCGACCGGGTCGAGGGCGCGCTGCACAAGGCCTTCGAGGGCAGCCGCGTGATCATCCACGTCGAGCCCGAGCACAAGGCCAAGCACAGCGGCATCGTGGTGCTCTGAGCCGCGGACTTTCGTCCATTCGCTGATACGCCGACATCCGCCCAGCACCTTGCCGTGCGGATAGATCAGCGAGTGGCGGCTCAGCCCGGGCTCTCGGCGGTGCGCGGGTAGTTGATGCGGTAGAGATAGCCCATCGGGATGTGGATCCGGTGGTCGTTGTCGCGGCCACCGGCCTCGAGCAACAGCACGCGGCGCCCCGTCTCGGCCAGACGCCTGGCCTGCACGCAACCCGCGCTGCCTGCACCGATGATGACGTGATCCCAGGTCATTGGCCCCCCGTCCGCATCGCGGCCCAATTGTCTGACATCTGAGGTGTCAAACAATTGTGGGCGCAGCAATCGACGATGGTCGTGGCGTTACTTGGGTGCAGCCTGTGCGTGCCGGGGTGCCCTCAGACGGGCAGGGCGGTGGTCTTGAACACCGTGCGCAGGGCGAAGCTCGACTGCATCTGCGCGACGCCGGGCAGGCGGGTCAGGTGCTGGCGGTGGATGCGGGCGAAATCCTCGGTGTCCTCGGCCACGACCTTGAGGATGTAGTCGGCGGTGCCCGCCATCAGGTGGCATTCCAGCACGTCGGGAATGCGCGAGACCGCCTTCTCGAAGGCGTCCAGCACCTCGTCGGCCTGCGCGCTCAGGGTGATCTCGACGAAGACCGTGGTGGGCATGTTCATCTTGCGCGCATCGAGCAGCGCGACGTAGCCGCGGATGAAGCCCTCGCTCTCGAGCCGCTGCACCCGGCGGTGGCAGGCGGAGGGGGAGAGGTGAACCTGATCCGACAGCTCTGCGTTGGACATACGGCCCTGTTTCTGAAGGACTCGCAGGATGCGGCGGTCGGTGTCGTCCAGATCCATGGTGATTTCTTTCGTGAAAGGGGCCGTTTGTCGAAGCTTCTACGCGGAGGGCGCCGCGCAACGCACCAAATCCGCGCGGAAATTGCAAGCCACGCTTGGCAGGATTCAAATATAATCGACAGGGAGGAGTCGCAGATGAAACTTGGATGCCCCACAGAGGTCAAGGCGCAGGAATACCGCGTCGGCCTGACCCCCAACGCCGCCCGCGAAGCCGTCGCGAGCGGACACACCGTCCTGATCCAGGAGGGCGCCGGTCTCGGCGCCGGCTTCGAGGATGCGGACTATATCGCGGCGGGCGCCCGCATCGTCGGCAGTGCCCCCGAGGTCTTTGCCGAGGCCGACATGATCGTGAAGGTGAAGGAGCCGCAGCCGGCCGAGCGGGCGATGCTGCGCGAGGGCCAGATCCTCTTCACCTACCTCCACCTCGCGCCCGATCCCGAGCAGACCGAGGACCTGCTCGCCTCCGGGGCCACCTGCATCGCCTACGAGACGGTGACCGACGACCGCGGCGGGCTGCCGCTTCTGGCGCCGATGTCCGAGGTCGCGGGGCGCCTCGCGCCGCAGATGGGGGCGTGGTCGCTGCAGAAGGCCAATGGCGGGCGCGGCGTGCTTCTGGGCGGCGTGCCCGGCGTCGGCCCGGCCCGGGTCGTGGTGATCGGCGGCGGCAATGTCGGCACCCACGCGGCGCGGGTCGCCGCGGGCATGGGCGCTGAGGTCACCGTGCTCGACCGGTCGCTGCCGCGACTGCGCTACCTCGACGACGTGTTCGGCGGCACCTTCCGCAACCGCTACTCGACCGAAGGTGCGCTGACCGAGCTGCTGGCCGAGGCGGACATGGTGATCGGCGCGGTGCTGATCCCCGGCGCCGCCGCGCCGAAGCTGGTGAGCCGCGCGATGCTCGGGGGCATGAAGCACGGTGCGGTGCTGGTGGACGTGGCCATCGACCAGGGCGGCTGCTTCGAGACCTCGCGGGCGACCACCCATGACGATCCGATCTACGAGGTCGACGGCATCCAGCACTACTGCGTCGCGAACATGCCCGGCGCCGTGCCGCGCACCTCGACCATCGCGCTGGGCAACGCCACGCTGCCCTTCGTCATGGCGCTCGCCAACAAGGGCTGGCGCGCCGCCTGCGCCGAGGACCGCCACCTGCTGGCCGGTCTCAACGTGCACGCGGGGCTGCTGACCAATGCCGCCGTGGGCGAGGCGCTTGGCCGCGAGGCGATCACCCCAGAGGCCGCTCTGGCCGGGCGTGACCAGGCCGGGCTGAGCCGGGCCGTCTGATCTGTATCGGGGATGTCCGGCGTCGCTTGGGGCGGCGCCGGGATGGCTCTGGCAAGCGGCGCCCCGGGGGAACGGAGAGGCGGTCAGTCCTGCTTGGGCTTGTCGTCGTACTGGCCCGAGAGGATGCGCGCGGCGTTGCCCTCGGGGTCGTCGTACTGCTTTGTCCGCACGGTGATGACGAAGAACAGCAGCCCCATCCCGCCGAGAAACAGCGAGATCGGGATCAGGTAGAGCAGGATGTTCATGGGGTGAGCCTCCGGGAAGCGCGCCGCGGGCTCATTTCAGCCGCAGCGCGTTGAGCGACACCGTAATCGACGAGGCCGACATCGCCAATGCGGCAATCAGCGGCGAACACAGCCCCGCGATCGCCAGCGGCACCGCGATGACGTTGTACCACGAGGCGATGGCAAAGTTCTCGCGGATGCGCCTGGTCGCCCGCCGGGCGGTGCCGAGCGCGCCGGGCAGGGGGGCGAGCGAACGGCCGAGCAGCACGATGTCCGAGGCCACCCGCGCCGCGTCCAGCGCCGATGCGGGCGAGATCGACACATGTGCGGCAGCCAGCGCCGCGGTGTCGTTGAGCCCGTCGCCCACCATCAGCACCTTGTGACCCTCGTCCGACAGCGCCCGCACCCGGGCCGCCTTGTCCTGCGGCAGCGCCTCGGCGATCCACTGCGGGATGCCCAGCCGGGCGGCCAGCGTCTCGACCGCGCGGGGGGTGTCGCCGGACATCAGGATCACGCGCTTGCCGCTCTCGAGCAGGTCACGCACCGCCTCTTCGGCCCCGTCGCGCAGTGTGTCGGCGAAGGTGAAGACCTGCGCCGGGCCCTCGCTGACGCGGAGCCAAGTCGAGGTGACGTCGCTCTGGCCGCCGCCGACCCAGGCCGAGCGCCCTAGCCGGACGGTCTGCCCGCGCCAGCGCGCCTCGGTGCCGTGGCCGGGCAGCTCGGTGATCGCGCTCAGCTCGGCGGGCGTGAGGCCCATGCCGCGCAGCTCTGCGGTCAGCGACTGCGACAGCGGGTGCGCCGAGCCCTCGGCCAGCGCCAGCGCGATCTCGAGGTCGTTGCGGGTGAAATCGTCGGTGTTGGTCACCTCGGGCGTGCCCGAGGTCAGCGTACCGGTCTTGTCGAAGACCACGGTGTCGACCTCGGCCAGCCGTTCCAGCGCGGTGCCGTCCTTGATCAGCAGCCCCTTGCGGAACAGCCGGCCCGAGGCGGCGGTGGTGACGGCGGGCACGGCGAGCCCCAGCGCGCAGGGACAGGTGATGATGAGCACCGCCGCCGCGATGTTGAGCGCGACGCGGAAGTCGAAGGTCCAGAGATACCAGCCGGCGAAGGCGAGTGCCGAGAGGATGTGCACCCCCGGCGCGTAGAGCTTGGCGGCCTTGTCGGCGAGCGGCGTGTAGTTGGCGCGGCCCGCTTCGGCCACGGCGACGAGATCCGCCATGCGGTGCAGCGAGGTCTCGCGCCCGACCGCGGTGGCGCGGATCACCAGCGGGCCGGTCAGGTTGACCTCGCCCGCACTCACGCTTGCGCCGGGGGCGGCATAGACCGGGCGGGTCTCGCCGGTCAGCAGCGAGCGGTCGAGCTCGGACTGGCCCTCGGTGATCTCGCCGTCGACCGGCATGCGCCCGCCGGGGCGTACCCGAAGCAGGTCGCCCACCGCAAGCTCGGAGACCGCGACCTGTTCCTCACCCTCCGGCGTCAGGCGCCACGCCCGCGGCACCTCGAGCGCCGCCAGCTCCTCGGCGGCGGAGCGGGCGATGGAGCGGGTGCGGTGGTCGAGATAGCGGCCGGTGAGCAGGAAGAAGGTCAGCGCGATGGCGGCGTCGAAATAGGCGTGCTCTCCCGAGAGCGAGGTCTCCCAGAGCGAGGTCACCACGGCCAGCAGGATCGCCAGCGAGATCGGCACGTCCATGTTGAGCCGACCGGCCCGCAGCGCCGTCCACGCGTTGCGGAAGAAGATCTGGCCGGAGAAGGCGATGGTCGGCAGTGTGATCGCGGCCGAGATCCAGTGGAACATGTCGCGGGTCGGGCCCTCGGCCCCGGACCAGACCGAGATCGACAGCAGCATGACGTTCATCATCGCGAAGCCCGCCACCGCGAGCCGCATCAGCAGGTCGCGCCCAGCACGGTCGGTCTGGGTCGCGGACAGCGCACCGCTGTCGAGCTCGTGCGCCTCGTAGCCCGCGCCCTCGACCAGCGGGATGAAATCCTCGGCCGTGAGCCCGTTGTCGGCGTCGATGGCGACGCGCTTCATGGTCAGGTTGACCCGGGCCGAGCGTACCCCCGGCGCCGCGTTCAGGACCTCTTCGACCGTGCGGATGCAGTTGGCGCAGTGGATGGTCGGCAAGGACAGCATCACGTGGGCGTTCTGCGGCTCGGCGCGGGCGGCGATGGCCTCGGCGGCGGGGGCGGCGGAGCAGGCGGGGCAGGCCGAGACCTGCGGGCGCATCGCGGCGGTCATGAGGTCATTCCCCGACGTAGAGTTCCAGGCGCTGTTCGAAGGCGGTGCCGTCCTGCGCCTGCGCGGTCAGCCAGACGTTCCAGTACCCCGGCGCCAGCGCGTCCTCGGCCACGAAGGCACGGCCGTCGAAGCGGAAGTCGGGGGTGTGGTCGTCACGCTCGGTGGTGGTGCGGCCGACCTTGGCCTCGAGATGCGCGGGCTGGACGGGGTAGCCCTTGGCGTCGGTGATGGCGAGCTCGAGCAGGCCGTCGTCGTGGCTGGTCTCGACGGTCCAGCCAAGCGCCTCCTGCGCCTCGCGGCGGACGTCGAAGGTCTGGCTGGCGATGTAGGAGTTGTCGACCTGCAGGCCCGGGAAGGTCTTCACCGCGTTCCACGCCAGCGCGACGTTGACCCCGATGATGATGCCGAAGGCACCGACGAAGATGGCCAGAACGTGCCAGCCGGTGAGCTTGAATTGCTTGGTCATCCGTCAGTTGTCCCGTCCGTTGAAGACCGTTTCCTTCTCGGCCACGTGGCCGGTGGTGGTGTCCTCGAGCCGCAGCACGAACTCCGTGCGCTCGGCCTGTGCCTCGGGCGTGCCGCCCGGGGCGGTCACGTAGACACGCTGAAGATACGTCTCGTTGGCGGGCACGTCGACCACCAGATCGTCTTCTCCCTCGAGCGTGATCACGAGGTTCGCGTTGTCCTCGACCGCAAGCGCGTAGGGACGGTCCTCGCCGTGCTTGTTGCGCAGGCGCACGTCGTAGGTGTTGCGGATCGAGCCGTCGGACAGGACCACGAAGGTCGGGTTGCGCACCGGGGCCACGGTCATCTCGACGTCGGGACGCAACAGCAGGGCGAAGACCAGGCCGACGCCCACCAGCGACCAGAGCACGGTATAGAGGATGACCCGGGGCCGGAACACGTGCTTCCACACCGCGCGGGGCTGCGCGCCGGCGCGTTCGCGTGTCTCGTCCGAGAGCGCGAGGTAGTCGATCAGTCCGCGCGGCTTGCCGATCTTCTCCATGACGTCGTCGCAGGCGTCGATGCAGAGCGCGCAGGTGATGCAGGCCAGCTGCTGGCCGTCGCGGATGTCGATGCCCATGGGGCAGACGTTGACGCAGGCGTGGCAGTCGATGCAGTCGCCGAGCGCCTCGGCGCCGGGGCCCTTGCGGTGCTTGCCGCGGGGCTCGCCGCGCCACTCGCGGTAGCCGACGGTCAGCGTGTCCTCGTCCATCATCGCGGCCTGGATGCGCGGCCACGGGCAGGCATAGATGCAGATCTGCTCGCGTGCGAAGCCGCCGAAGGCGAAGGTGGTGCCGGTGAGGACCAGCATGGTGGTGTAGGCCACCGGGTGGGCCTGGCCGGTCACGAGGTCGACCGCCAGCGTCGGCGCGTCGGTGAAATAGAAGATCCACGCGCCGCCGGTCGCCAGCGCGATCAGGAACCAGACCACCCACTTGGTGACCCGGAGCCGCAGCTTCCGCACGTCCCATTTCTTCTGCCGGTGCAGCCGCAGGCGGGCGTTGCGGTCGCCCTCGATCCAGCGCTCGACGAGGATGAAGAGGTCGGTCCAGACCGTCTGCGGGCAGGCGTAGCCGCACCACACCCGGCCGAGCGCCGAGGTGAAGAGGAAGAGCCCGAGCCCGGCCATCACCAGAAGCCCCGCCACGAAGTAGAACTCGTGCGGCCATATCTCGATGAAGAAGAAGAAGAACCGGCGACCGGCGAGGTCGAGCAGCACGGCCTGGTCGGGAAGCTCCGGCCCGCGGTCCCAGCGCAGCCATGGGGTGATGTAGTAGATGCCCAGCATCACCGCCATGAGCCACCATTTCAGGTTGCGGAACTTTCCGCTCACCCGTCTCGGGAAGATCGGCTCCCGTGCTTCGTAGAGAGAGGGGGCGGATTGATTGGTATCAGCCACGGTGAATCGCTCCGGAGTGATTTTGCCTGTCAGAGGCCCTTCTCGCGCCGGGTCGTCCCCTCAGCCTTGATATGCATCAAATATTACATCTTCGATGAAGCTTTCGCAGCCTCTCTGCGCAGCCACGATACGAAGTGTCGCAGGGGCGGACGGGCGATTCCGGGCCGCGTGACCAGCCAGTAGCCCTTGTCCCGGCTGTCCTCGAAGAGCAGCCGCAGGCGGCCGGCCTGCACGTCGGGTTCGACGAAGAGCCGCGCGGTGATGGCGATGCCCTGACCCTGCCGGGCGGCCTCGATCATCAGGTTGCCGGGCAGGGCGGTCATGCCGCGGCTGCGGTCGTGGTCGACGCCGTGCTCGGTCAGCCAGTCGGTGGCCTCGTTGGTGCCAAACTCCTGCAACCACGGGAAGGACCGCAGGTCGGCGGCGTCCTTGATCTCGACATCCCCCACCAGCGACTTGGCCGCGACCACGACGATGGGCGAGCGCACCAGAAGCTGGCTGTCGAGCCCGTTCCACGCGCCGTCGCCGTAGCGGATCGCCACGTCGAGCCCGCCGGGGGACAGCGTCCGGATGGTGGCCGAGGGGTCGATGGTCAGGCTGATCTCGGGATGATTGGCGCGGAACTCGGGCAGGCGCGGCATCAGCCACGTCGCCGCGAAACCGGGCGTGGCCGAGATCTCCAGCGGTCGGTCGGCATCGCGACCTGTCAGTTCTTCCACCATATGGACCATCATGCCGAAGCCCTCTGACAGGGCCCCCGCGAGGCGCTCTCCCTCGGTGGTCAGACGCATCCGGCGCCCGGTACGGTCAAGCAGACTGACACCCAGATGGGTTTCGAGGTTGCGGATCTGCTGGCTTATTGCGGCGTGGCTGACGTTCAGTGCGCGGCCTGCGTCGGTGACGGACTTACGATCAGCATAGGCAGAAAAGGCTCTAAGCGCCGAAAGTGGGGGCAGGGTAGACCAGTCCAATGTAACCTCGTCTTACATATAATTAAAATTACTGACTCGCATGAACAAGTCGCTTGGTCAAAATGAGCGGTGATAAAACAGACCGCCGGAGTAGAGCAATGCTGGGAATATACGCGAGAACTTTCATGACCGCCAGTCGCTTGGACACTGGTCACGCACGATGGGCCGGAACTGCGGCCTCGGAGCGTGAAAGCTGGGCCCCGCGAAACCAGCCTTCGCCTTATGGACGAGTGCGCCATCGCGGGTCGGCGTAAGCGGTACTTCCGCCGGAAGGGTCGGGAAAAGGTGGATGTGGTGCCCATGTTTTCGCAGGGAGCCCTTGATCCGGGGCGGGCCTGCGACATACCCTGAGCCGCCTCTTGGGCGTGGCTCTTGCGAGAGCCTCAAATAAGAACGCCGGTGCCCCTGGAAACGCGCGAACAGGACGGGGCACCGGCGCCGGCCTCCGGGCCTTGCGGCCCGAAGGTGTTCTGTCTGACGGGTCTACTCTTCCGAAGCTTCCCCGCCGCCGAGCCCGTGGACATAGGTCGCCACGGCCCGGATTTCGGCCTCGTTCAGATCGGCGCCGCCCATCGGGGGCATGACGCCGAAGCGGGCGTTGAACACGGTCTCGTGGATCGTGTCGTAGTCGCCGCCGTAGAGCCAGATCGCGTCGGTCAGGTTCGGCGCGCCCTGGAAGCGGTCGCCGGTGCCGTCCTCGCCGTGGCAGGACGAGCAGTTGAAGTCGAAGACCTCGGCGCCGGCCTCGACCAGATCGGGCGAGGGCGGGGTTTCTCCCGACAGGGTCATCACGAAGTTCGCCACCTGCGCGATCTCCTCGCGGCTGAGCAACTCATCACGACCGAAGGCGGGCATCTCCGAGTAGCGGGCGTCGGCATCCTGTTCGTTCCGGATGCCGTGCGACACGGTGTAATGGATGTCCTCCATGGTGCCGCCCCAGAGCCAGTCGTCGTCCAGCAGGTTGGGATAACCGGTGGCGCCGGCCGCGCCCGAGCCGTGGCACTGGGCGCACCAGGTGCGGAACACCGCGGCGCCGGCGTTCTGCGCGTAGGTGTTGAGCTCGGGATCGTCGGCGATCGCGGTCAGTTCCACCGAGGCCAGCCGTTCGTTGATCGGGGCCAGCGAGGCCTCGTGGTCCTGGATGTCCTGTTCCACGTTGGCGCGGGTCGACCAGCCCAGAAGGCCGGCGGTCGCCGTCTTCACGCCCGGCCATGCGGGGTAGGCGATGGTGTAGCCGATGCCCCAGACGATGCAGGCGTAGAAGATCATCAGCCACCACTTGGGAAGCGGCTTGTTGTATTCCTTGATGCCGTCCCAGGAATGGCCCGTCGTCTCGTAGTCGAGATCGTCTTGCTTTTCGTTGTTGTCAGTCATGTCCCGTGTCCTCAGTCCTGGGCCGGCTTGTCTTCATTGCGGAACAGGACGGTTGCGGCGTCCTGGTGCGTCTTCCGGCTGCCCGGGCGCAGGGCCCAGACGATCACGCCGATGAAGAAGACGAACATGGCCAGCAGACCCCAGCTGTCCGCGAAGTGCCGAAGCGCGTTGTAGGTTTCGTGTCCCATCACAGTCTCCTCAGCGGCTTGCGTCGGGTTCGAAGGTCGAGAAGTCGACCAGCGTGCCCAGCATCTGCAGGTAGGCGACCAGCGCATCGAGTTCCGAGATCCCCGGTTCGCCGTCGAAGTTGCGCACGTTGACCGCCTCGCCGTAGCGCTCGAGCAGCCCGTCGTAGTCGCTGTCGGGGTTGGCCTGGGACAGGAAGTCCACGCGGCCGTTCTCGATCATCTCCTCGGTGTAGGGCACGCCCACCAGACGGTGCGTCGACATCAGGTCCTGGATGTGCTCGCCGTCGATCAGCGTGGCCTGAAGGAAGCCGTACTTGGGCATCACCGACTCGGGCACCACGGACTGCGGGTTGCGCAGGTGGTCGACGTGCCACTCGTCCGAGTAGCGGCCACCGACGCGGGCGAGGTCGGGCCCCGTCCGCTTGGAGCCCCACTGGAACGGGTGGTCGTACTGAGATTCAGCCGCCAGCGAGTAGTGGCCGTAGCGTTCGACCTCGTCGCGCATCGGGCGGATCATCTGGCTGTGGCAGACGTAGCAGCCCTCGCGGATGTAGACGTCGCGCCCCGCCAGCTCGAGCGGCGTGTAGGGGCGCATGCCTTCGACGTCCTCGATGGTGTTCTCGAGGTAGAAGAGCGGCACGATCTGGACGAGGCCCCCGATGGTCACCACGAGGAAGGCGAAGATGGCCAGCAGCGTGACGTTCTTTTCGAGGATACCGTGTTTGTCGAGAATGCTCATGATCTCGGCCCTCCCTTATTCGGCCGGCGTGGCATGAGCCGCAGCGGCGCTGGCTTCGATAGCCGGCGAACGCTTCACGGTCATCCAGAGGTTGTAGCACATGATGATCGCACCGGTGATGTAGAGGCCACCGCCGAGGGCGCGGACCACGTACATCGGGAACTTGGCGGACACCGTGTCGGCGAAGCTGTTGACGAGGAAGCCGTTGGCGTCGACCTCGCGCCACATCAGGCCTTCCATGATCCCGGTCACCCACATCGAGGCGGCGTAGAGAACGATGCCGATGGTGGCGAGCCAGAAGTGCCAGCTGACGAGGCTGAGCGAGTAGATCCGCTCACGGTTCCACAGTTTCGGCGTCAGGAAGTAGAGCGCGCCGAAGGTGATCATGCCGTTCCAGCCGAGCGCACCCGAGTGCACGTGGCCGATGGTCCAGTCGGTGTAGTGCGACAGCGAGTTGACCGCGCGGATCGACATCATCGGGCCTTCGAAGGTGGACATGCCGTAGAACCCGACCGAGATCACCAGCATCCGCATGATGGGGTCGGTGCGCAGCTTGTCCCAGGCGCCCGAGAGCGTCATCAGGCCGTTGATCATGCCGCCCCAGCTGGGCATCCACAGGATGATCGAGAACACCATGCCGAGGGTCGAGGCCCAGTCGGGCAGGGCGGTGTAGTGCAGGTGGTGCGGACCGGCCCAGATGTAGATGAAGATCAGCGCCCAGAAGTGCACAATCGACAGCTTGTAGGAGAACACCGGGCGCTCGGCCTGCTTCGGCACGAAGTAGTACATCATGCCCAGGAAGCCCGCGGTGAGGAAGAAGCCCACGGCGTTGTGGCCGTACCACCATTGCGTCATGGCGTCCTGCACGCCCGAGAAAACCTGCACCGACTTGGAGCCCCAGATCGACACGGGAATGCTCAGGTTGTTGAACACGTGCAGCATGGCGACGGTGATGATGAAGCTCAGGTAGAACCAGTTGGCCACGTAGATGTGGGGTTCCTTGCGCTTCACGATCGTGCCGACGAAGACCGCGAGGTAGACCAGCCAGACGATCGTCAGCCACAGGTCGACGTACCACTCGGGCTCGGCGTATTCCTTCGACTGGGTGCCCCCCAGGAGGTAGCCGGTCGCGGCGAGGATGATGAAGAGGTTGTAGCCCCAGAACACGAACCACGCGGCGTTGCCGCCCCAGAGGCGCGCGGCCGAGGTGCGCTGGACGACGTAGAAGGACGTTGCGATCAGGGCGTTGCCCCCGAAGGCGAAGATCACCGCCGAGGTGTGCAGCGGCCGCAGGCGGCCGAAGTTCATGTAGCCCTGTGCCCAGTCGAAGTTCAGCACCGGAAAGGCGAGCTGCGCTGCGATGAAGGTGCCGGCCGCGAAACCGACGACGCCCCAGAACGCGGTTGCGATCACGCCGGCCCTGACGACGCCGTCCATGTAGGAGGTCTCGAGCACCTTGGCGGGCACGGGCTCGTCGGTGCTGCGGAGGGTCCACAGGAACAGTCCGGCTGTCACCAGGAATATGATGATGGCGTGAACCATGTAAGCTGCATCTCGTGCGTAGTTGGCAGCGACCAGCGCGAAGACCGCGACCACGCCAAGCACGATGAGCTTGATATAGTTGATCATTGTTCGTCCCTTCGTCTGACCCGCACGATTCGACTGCCGCGCGAGCGGTTTATAGACTGAGCGGTTAATGAGGTTTCGCGCCCCTCCGCTCTTTGATCTGTATCAAGGCTTTGATGAACTGCCCTTGACCATGGTCAAAGTGCGTCCATTCGCGCAAGCTTAGACTGCCGAATGTCGGAGCGATAAACCCTGAGGAGATCAGACATGGGCTACAAAACGATACTGACAGTGGTCACCGACGAGGCGCTGGCCCAGTCGACGATCGACCACGCCGCCGCCGTTGCCGCAGCCTGGGACGCGCATCTCGACGTGCTCTGCTTCGGCGTCGACCGAACCCAGACGGGGTATTACTACGCCGGCGCCAACGCCATGATTCTGCAGGAAACCATCAGTCGTGCCACCGCCGATGCGGCGCAGCTCGCCGGCGTGGTGCGCGGGATCCTCGGCCAGACCAGCGTGCGCTGGGCGGTCGAGGAAGGCGTTGCGCAGCTCGCGGACATCGGCCGCCACGTGGCCGGCCGGGCGCGCTTTGCCGACCTCGTCGTGATGCCGAAACCCTATGGCAAGGAGCGCGGAGTGGAGCTCGAGCCGGTGACCGAGGGGGCGCTCTTCGAGGGCCAGACCCCGGTGCTGGTGGTGCCCGATACCGCGCCCGCCGGAACCGCCCCGTCGCGGGTGGTGATCGGCTGGAATGAGAGCAACGAGGCGCTGCGCTCGGTGCGGGCGGCGATGCCGCTGCTGCAGAGCGCCGACCACGTCCATGTGGTGGTGATCGACCCGCCGCAGCACGGCCCGAATCGCTCGGACCCGGGCGGCGCGCTGTCGCAGTTCCTCGCCCGCCACGGCGTGAAGCCCGAGATCGACGTGCTGTCCAAGACCATGCCGCGCGTCTCCGACGTGCTGCGCCGCCATGTGCTGGACGTCAACGCCGACATGGTGGTGATGGGCGCCTACGGGCACTCGCGCTTCCGCGAGGCGATCCTTGGCGGGGCCACCCGCAACATGCTCGAACAGGCCGAGGTGCCGGTCTTCCTCGCGCATTGACGGGGTGACGAAGGACACGGCCGCGGCAACGACCGCGGCCGGACATCGGGACAGTGAGGCGGCAGGAATGCCGCGAGGCGGGCCTTCGGGCCCGCCTCAGGTTTCGGAGAGACCCGCCAGCGCCATCCGCAGCGCCGCGAGGTCGGCAGGGGCGAGCGCCGCGTCGAGCGCGTCGTGCTCCTGCCGCCAGACCGGTACCGCGCGTTTCAGCAGCGCCCGGCCGTCGTCGCTGAGCCGCAGCCGCCGGTTGCGGCGGTCAGACGGGTCGGCGAGGCTGTCCACCAGCCCGCGCCGCTCGAGCACCTTGAAGGCGGCGGTGAGCGTGGTGCGGTCCATGGCGAGGAAGGGCGCGAGGTCCGAGATCCGCGGCGGCTCGGGCCGGTTGAGCGACATCAGGATCGAGAATTGCCCGTTGGTCAGTCCGAAGGGCTTGAGCGCCGTGTCGAAGCGGCGGGCGAGGTTGCGGGCAGCGCGCTGGACGCGCAGGCACAGACAGCGGTCGCGCACCTCCAGCGTGGTCTCGAGTGGCAGTTCGGGGTCCATCGTCTCATTCATGTTGATATCAACATAGTATCTCCTGTAACCTGCGAAGGTGCAACAGGGAGATATCAGAAATGTCCTATGTATCCGGTTTCCTGACCCCGGTGCCCGGCAAGAACAAGGACGCCTACCTCGCGTCCGCGCAGAAGAGCTGGCCACTGTTCAAGGATTACGGCGCCACGGCGATGCGCGAGTGCTGGGAGGCCGACGTGCCCGACGGCGAGGTCACCTCGTTTCCCATGGCGGTAAAGCGCGAGGACGGAGAGGCGGTGGTGTTCTCTTGGATCCTCTGGCCCGACAAGGCGACCGCCGATGCCTGCTGGGCGTCGATGGAAACCGATCCGCGCTGGCGCGAGATGGACATGCCCTTCGACGGCAAACGCATGATCTACGGGAATTTCGAGACGCTTTTCGAAGCGTGACCGGCGCCTGCTCCCCGGTCGTGTGATCACGGCCGGGTCCTCAGGGCAGGGGCGTCAGGCGAAGACGCCCCCGTCGGAATCGTCGCCCGCCTCGTCGAGCAGGCGCTGCATGTCGGGCACCGTCACGTGGCGCTTGCCCTCGAGCGAGATCACCCCGTCCTTGCGCAGCGCCGAGATCTGGCGGCTCACCGTCTCGAGCGTCAGCCCGAGGTAATCGGCCATGGCCTCGCGGGTGAGCGGCAGGTCGAAGACGATGTTGCCTGTGACGTTGCGCATGTTGATCGAGGCATCGCGGCGCGCGATGATCGACAGCAGCGAGGCGATCTTCTCGCGTGCGGTCTTGCGGCCGAGCACCAGCATCCATTCCCGCGCGGCGTCGAGCTCGTCGAGCGTCATCTCGAGCAGGCGCTGGGCGATGTGCGGGGTCTGCCGCATCTGTTCCTCGAACGGCGCCTTGCGGAAGCAGCACATCACGAGATCGGTGGTCGCCACCACGTCATAGGCGGCATTGGCCCGGCCCGGGCGTCCGACGAAGTCGCTGGGCAGCAGCAGGCCCACCATCTGGGTGCGGCCGTCTTCCATGGTCTGGGTCAGCGTCGCGATGCCCGAGACCACCGAGCCCACGAAATCCATCCGGTCGCCGGACCAGATCACCGTCTGCCCCGCCTCGAACTTGCGGTAGTACTTGATCTCTTCCAGCCGCTCCAACTCGTCCGACTCGCAGCGCGCGCACACGGCACGGTGGCGGATCGGGCATTCCGAACAATCCACAGGGTTAGAGAGGCTGCGTTCATTCAGCATTGGTTTCACAGTCCTGTTAACGGCCTCCCGGATCGAGGTGCCAATCCGGGCCGTCTTGATCTGGGTCAAAGTTTGACCTCCCGCGCAATCCTAAGTGTAGGCGCATGAAAACGCGAACACAACTCTCCCGCCTCGGCCTTTTCGATGCAAAGGTCCCTCGTTACACGAGCTACCCGACGGCACCGCATTTTTCTCAAGCGGTTGGCGCGGGCGATTTCGAGTCCTGGATCGAGGCGATCCCGGAAAATGGCACGGTTTCACTCTACCTGCACGTGCCTTTCTGTCGCAGGTTGTGCTGGTTCTGCGCCTGTCGAACGCAGGGCACCTCGACGCTGTCGCCGGTGCAGGCCTATGTCGACACGCTGGTTTCCGAGCTCGAGATGCTGAAGGCGCGGCTGCCGCGTGGCGTCAAGCTGTCGCGGCTGCACTGGGGCGGGGGCACGCCCACGCTGCTGACGCCGGACCTCATGAAGCGGCTGATCGACAAGGTGCGCGACGTCGCGGAGTTTGCCGACCACGCCGAGTTCTCGGTCGAGATCGACCCCAACGAGATCGACGGAGAGCGGCTCGACGTGCTGGCCGCCGGCGGCATGAACCGCGCCTCGATCGGGGTGCAGGATTTCGACGAGCAGATCCAGCAGACCATCGGCCGGCCGCAGGGCTATGACGTGACCCGCGCCGCCGTGGAGATGATCCGCGAGCGCGGCGTCGCGAGCCTCAACGCCGACATCCTCTACGGGCTGCCGCACCAGAGCCGGGCGCGGATCACCGAGACGGTGCAGAAGCTGTTGTCCTTCGCCCCCGACCGGGTGGCGCTTTACGGCTATGCCCACGTGCCGTGGATGGCCAAGCGCCAGCAGATGATTCCCTCGGACGCGCTGCCGACGCCGGAAGAGCGGCTCGACCTCTTCGACACCGCCCGCAGGCTCTTTGTCTGGGACGGCTACGCCGAGATCGGCATCGACCATTTCGCGGCGCCGGACGACGGGCTCGCCATCGCGCAGAAGACCGGCAAGCTGCGGCGCAATTTCCAGGGCTACACCGACGACACCTCCGAGGTGCTGATCGGGCTCGGGGCGTCGTCGATCTCGAAGTTCCCGCAGGGCTATGCCCAGAACGCCCCGGCCACCGGGGCCTATACGGCGGCGATCCGCGAGCGGCGCTTCGCCACCAGCCGCGGCCACGCCTTCCGGGGCGAGGACCGGCTGCGGGCGCGGATGATCGAGATGCTGATGTGCGACTTCCGCATCGACAAGGCCGAGCTGGTCCGGGACTTCGGCGCAGACGCCTCGGTTCTGGCCGAGATGTTCCGGCGCACCAGCCAGAGCTTCGAGGGGCTCGTGCAGATCACCGAGGACGGGCTCTTCCTGCCCTCCGAGGTGCGCCCGCTCACCCGCATGGTGGCGCGCTGCTTCGACGCCTACGATCTGTCGAAGGCCGGGCACAGCTCAGCGATCTGAGCCGTCCTCGCGGTCGAACCCGGCCAGCCATTTGCCGAGCAGGGCGTCCAGCGCCCTGCGGTCGCCGTCGTCGAGCGGGGCCACCAGCCGGTGCTGGTTCGCCACGTGATCGGTAACCGCGGCGTCGATGGTCCGGTGCCCCAGCGGCGTCAGCGCGACCACGAAGCCGCGCCCGTCCGAGGGGTTCGGCCGCCGCTCCACCAGCCCCGCCTTCTCGAGCCGGTCGAGCCGGTTGGTCATCGTGCCCGAGGTCACCATGGTCGAGGCGAGCAGCGCCTTGACCTCGAGCGCGTGCGGCGGTCCGGCGCGGCGCAGGGTGGCCAGCACGTCGAAGCCCGCGGCGCTGAGCCCGTGCGCGGCGAACACCGTCTCGTGTTCCTGTTCCAGCCGCTTGCGCAGCCGCGCAAGCCTGCCGATCAGCCCCATGGGCGTCACGTCGAGGTCCGGGCGAGCCTCATGCCACTGGGCGAGAATGCGGTCGATATCATCCATGGCGCCAGATTGCGGGAAAAAAACTTGACGTCAAGATTTGGGTACTTATCTTGACGTCGAGAAATGAATCTCGATATCAAGATAAAAGCTGCGCCATGTCCCGCCTGACCGACATCGCCCTGACCGCCACCGCGCCCGTCGTCTGGGGCACCACCTATATCGTGAGCACCGAGTTCCTGCCCGGCGCGCCGCCCCTGATGGTGGCGGCCCTGCGTGCGCTGCCCGCGGGCCTTCTGCTGACGGTGCTGACGCGGCAGCTGCCGCCGCGTGCCTGGCTCAGGAGGGTGGCGGTGCTGGGGGCGCTGAACTTCGCGATCTTCTGGGCGGCGCTCTTCGTCGCGGCCTATCGCCTGCCGGGCGGGGTGGCGGCGACGCTGGGCGCCATGCAGCCGCTGATCGTGCTGGTTCTGGCGCGGCTCTGGCTCGGGGCCGCGATGCGCTGGCAGTCGGTGGTGGCGGCGCTGGCGGGGCTCGCCGGGGTGGCGCTGCTCATCCTCGGGCCCGAGGCGCAGCTCGACGCGCTGGGGGTCGGCGCGGCGCTGGTGGGGGCGGTGTCGATGGCGGCGGGGACGGTGCTCAGCCGCCGCTGGCAGCCGCCGGTACCGCCGCTGAGCTTCGCCGCGTGGCAGCTCACCGCCGGCGGCCTTCTGCTGCTGCCGGTGGCGCTGCTGGTCGACGCGCGCCTGCCGCAGATCACGCCCGCCACCCTCGGCGCGCTGGCGTGGCTGGGCCTTGTCGGCGGGGCGGCCACCTACTGGGCCTTCTTCCGCGGCATCGCCCGGCTCGGGCCGGCGGCGGTCTCGGGGCTTGGCTTCCTCAGCCCGCTCTCGGCGGTGCTGCTGGGCTGGCTGGTGCTCGGGCAGGCACTGTCACCGCTCCAGAGCCTCGGCGCGGCGACGGTGCTGGCCTCGGTCTGGCTCGGCCAGCAGGCGGCGCGGGCCGCGGTTCAGCCCGCGAGGTCGAAGGCGGCGGCGAAGAGCCTGCGGGTGTAATCGGACTCGGGCCGGGCAAAGACCTGCTCGGCCTCGCCCATCTCGACCACGTCGCCCTGCTTCATCACGATGATCTTGTGGCTCATCGCCCGCACCACCTTGAGGTCGTGCGAGATGAACAGGTAGGCGAGGTCATACTTCCGCTGCAGGTTGCGCAGCAGGTCGACGATTTGCACCTGCACCGTCATGTCGAGCGCCGAGGTCGGCTCGTCGAGCACCACCAGCCGGGGCCGCAGCACCATGGCCCGCGCGATGGCGATCCGCTGGCGCTGGCCACCCGAGAACTCGTGCGGGTAGCGGTGCTTGGTGGCAGGGTCGAGCCCGACCTCGCGCATGACCTCTTCCACCGCCTCGGAGGCAGGCTTGCCGTCGGGCGAGCCGTGCACCCCCAGCCCCTCGGCGATGATCTGTTCGCAGGTCATCCGGGGCGAGAGCGACCCGAACGGGTCCTGGAAGACGATCTGCATCTCAGAGCGCAGCCGCCGCAGCTGCCGCGTCGACCAGCCGCGCACGTCCTGCCCGCGATAGGTGATGCCGCCCTCGGAGTGGATCAGCCGCATGACCGCAAGGGCCAGCGTGGTCTTGCCGGAGCCGGATTCGCCCACGATCCCCACGGTCTCGCCGGCGCGGACGGCGAAGCTCGCGTTGTTCACCGCCTTCACGTAGCCGACGGTCTTCTTGAGAAAGCCCTTATGAATCGGGAACCAGATCTTGAGGTTGTCGGCCCGCGCGATCTCTTCGGCGCCGGGCTGGACCGGGTCGGGGCGCCCGGTGCTTTCTGCCGAGATCAGCATCCTCGTGTAGGGGTGCTGCGGGTTGCCGAAGATCTCGGCGGTGCGGCCGTGCTCGACGATCTCGCCGTTCTTCATCACGCAGACCCGGTCGGCGAACTTGCGCACGATGTTGAGGTCGTGGGTGATGAAGAGGAGGCTCATGTCCTCGGCCTCCTTGAGCTCGGCGAGAAGCTCGAGGATCTGCGCCTGGATCGTCACGTCGAGCGCGGTGGTCGGCTCGTCGGCGATCAGCAGGTCGGGGCCGTTGGCAAGCGCCATGGCGATCATCACCCGCTGCCGCTGCCCGCCCGAAAGCTGGTGCGGATAGGCCGAGAGCCGGCTTTCGGGGTCGCGGATGCCCACCTTGTTGAGCAGGTCGATGATCCGCGCCCGCGCCGCGTCGCCGACGAGGCCCTGGTGCAGCGCGATGCTCTCTGCCAGCTGCTTTTCCAGCGTGTGCAGCGGGTTGAGCGAGGTCATCGGCTCCTGGAAGATGAAGCTGATGTCGTTGCCGCGCACCTTGCGCAGCAGCGTGTCCGGGGCGCCGATCATCTCCTGCCCCTTGTAGGTGACCGAGCCCTCGACTCGCGCGGCGTCGCCCAGCAGCGAGACGGTCGACAGCGCGGTGACCGACTTGCCCGAGCCGGATTCGCCCACCAGCGCCACCGTCTCTCCCTTCTTCAGGTCGAAGGAGACGCCCTTGACCGCGCGGGTGTCCTTGCCGTCCTGGCGGAAGGTCACCGCAAGGTTCTTCACCTCGAGAAGCGTGGTCATGAGAAGGTCTTCCTCGGGTCGAAGGCATCGCGCACGCCTTCGAAGATGAAGACCAGCAGGGAGAGCATCAGCGCGAAGACGGTGAAGGCGGTAAAGGCCAGCCACGGGGCCTGCAGGTTCTGTTTGGCCTGCAGGGTGAGCTCGCCCAGCGACGGCGCCGAGGAGGGCAGGCCGAAGCCGAGGAAGTCGAGCCCGGCCAGCGTCGAGATCGTGCCGGTCACGATGAAGGGCAGCATGGTCAGCGTCGCCACCATGGCGTTGGGCAGCATGTGGCGGAACATGATGGTCACGTTGCTCACCCCCAGCGCCTTCGCGGCGCGCACGTATTCGAGGTTCCGGGCGCGCAGGAACTCGGCTCGCACCACGCCCACCAGCGCCGTCCAGCCGAAGGCCACGGTGAGGAAGACCAGCAGCCAGAAACTTCGGCCGAGGATCGCGAAGAGGATGATGATCACGTAGAGCGAGGGCGTCGCCGACCAGATCTCGATCACGCGCTGGAAGATGAGGTCGAGCCAGCCGCCGAAATAGCCCTGCAGGGCGCCTGCGACGATGCCGATGAGCGAGGCGCAGACGGTCACGATCAGGGTGAAGAGGATCGACAGGCGGAAGCCGTAGAGCACCCGCGCCGCCACGTCGCGCTTGGTGTCGTCGGTGCCCAGCCAGTTCTGGCCGTTGGGCGGCAGCGGTGCCGCGCCTGGGCGGTCAACGGGCGTGTTGAAGCTGTAGGGGATCGGCGGCCAGATCATCCAGCCCTTCTGGAAATCGCCGTCGAGCTCTTCGCCCGCGTCCACCGCCTCGATCAGGCCTTCGGGGTCGTCGAAACACTCCTCGAGCCCGCCGGTCTTCACGAGGCACTGCACCTCGGGATCGCGGTAGACCGCCTCGGTGCGGAAGTCGCCGCCAAAGGCGGTTTCCGGGTAGAACGAGAAGATCGGCATCCGGTACTCGCCGCGGTAGTTGACGAGGATCGGCTTGTCGTTGGCGATGAACTCGGCGAACAGCGACAGGGTGAAGAGCACGGTGAAGATCACCAGCGACCAGTAGGCCCTGCCGTTGCGGCGGAAGTTGCGCCAGCGCCGCTGGTTCAGCGGCGACAGGGCGAAGCGGCCGGGTTTCGGCTGCGGCACCACCGCGACGCCCGGTTCGGGCTGGGGGCGGGGGGCTGCGGGCATCTCGCGCCCGTCATCGCTGCGGGCGGGATCGGGTTCGTAGCTCATCGCTCAGCCCTCCCGCTTTTCGAAGTCGATACGCGGATCGACCAGCACGTACATCAGGTCCGAGATGATCCCGACCACGAGGCCGATCAGGCCGAAGATGAAGAGCGTCCCGAAGATCACCGGGTAATCGCGCGCCACCGCTGCCTCGAAGCCGAGCCGTCCCAGCCCGTCGAGCGAGAAGATGGTCTCGATGATCAGGCTCCCCGAGAAGAACACGCCGATGAACACCGCCGGGAAGCCCGCGATGACGATCAGCATGGCGTTGCGGAAGATGTGGCCATAGAGGACGCGGCGCTCGGTCAGGCCCTTGGCGCGGGCGGTCATCACGTAGTGCTTCTTGATCTCGTCGAGGAAGCTGTTCTTGGTGAGCAGCGTCAGCGTCGCGAAGGCCGAGATGGTCGAGGCAAGGACGGGCAGGGCGATGTGCCAGAAGTAGTCGGCGATCTTCATCGGCCACGACATCTGCGCCCAGTTGTCGGAGGTCAGCCCCCTGAGCGGGAAGATCTGCCAGTAGGAGCCGCCGGCGAACAGCACCAGCAGCAGGATGGCGAAAAGGAAGCCCGGAATGGCATAGGCCACGATGATCACGCCCGAGGTCCAGGTGTCGAAGGTGCCGCCGTCCTGAACCGCCTTCTTGATGCCGAGCGGGATCGAGATGACGTAGGCGATCAGCGTCGACCACAGCCCGAGCGAGATCGACACCGGGATCTTCTCGAGCACCAGGTCGATAACACTGATCGAGCGGAAGTAGCTCTCGCCGAAATCGAGCCGCATGTAGTTCCACAGCATGCTGAAGAAGCGCTCGACGGGCGGCTTGTCGAAGCCGAACTCGCGCTCGAGCTCTTCGATGAACTCGGGCGGCAGGCCGCGGGCGCCGGCGTATTGCTCGCTCATTCCGGAATCGAGATCCGACACCCCGGCATCACCGGAGCCAGCGAAGCCTTCGAAGACATCGCCCTGGCCCTCGATCTGGGCAATGATCTGTTCGATGGGGCCGCCCGGCACGAACTGCGTGAGCGTAAAGTTGACGATCATGATTCCGAGCAGGGTCGGAATGATCAGCAACAGCCTCTTGAGAATATAGGCGCCCATGTCAGCGAAGCGCGCCCGCCTCGCGCAGAGCCTGCGCCTTGTCCGGATTCACCCACCAGTAGCTCAGGTAGCCGAGATCGTAAGGGGCCATCTGCTCAGGGTGCTCGTACATGTTGTAGTATGCGACCCAGTTGTCGGCGATGTAGCCTGTCGGCACCAGGAAGAACTCGTACCGCAGCGCCCGGTCCAGCGCCATGAGGGCAACGTCCGTCTCTTCCTGGCTTTGCGCCTCGAAGCTGGCATCGATCACCGCGTCCACGAAGGGCGATGCAAGGCCGGCGGGATTGAAGAGGCTGAACGCGGCCTCCTTGGAGCCGTACATCTGGCTCAGGCCGCCGCCTGTGGAGAGGAAGGCGCCGTAGCGGGTGGAGTAGATCATGTCATAGCCGCGCTCGCGCTGACGCAGGGTATACTGTGCCGTGTCGACCTTCTCGAAAGAGGCGTCGACGCCGATGGCGCGCAGGTTCTGAACGTAGGTCTCGTGCATACCCTCGACGGAGCTTTCGATGTTGGAGGGGATCAGCATGTTGACGCGGAGCGTCCGACCGGCCTCGTTCCGCGCAAGCCCGTCGGAGCCGACCTCCCAGCCCGCCTCCTGAAGCAGGCGCGTTGCCTCCCGCTGGGTGCGGCGACCGAGCAGGTCCTGCGAGTCCGACTCGTGCATGGTCCAGACCGGCTCGGAGTAGACTTCATCGGGCACCACATCGCCAAGGCTCTCGAGGAAGGCCAGTTCCGCGCCCTCGGGGATGCCTTCGGCCTGCAGGTGCGTGCCCTCGACGAAGGAACTCTGCGGCGAATAGAGCCCGTATCGCAGGCTCTCGTTGGTCCACTCGAAGTTGTAGGCTAGGGCGATGGCCTCGCGAACGCGCTTGTCTTGGAGTTGCGGGCGGTCAAGGTTGAAGACGAAGCCGGCGGGAGTAGGCGGCGCGCCGTCGGGGATCTCCTCGAGAGTCACGGTGCCGTTCTGCACCTTCGGGAAATTGTAGGATGTCGCCCAAAGGCGCGGGTCGCTCTCCACGCGGAAGAGGTACTCGCCGGCCTTGAAGGCCTCGAAGGACGCGGTCTGGTCGGAGAAGTACTCGACCCGCACCCTGTCGTAGTTGTAGCGCCCGACATTGAAGGGCAGATCTGCACCCCAGTAGTCCTCGCGGCGCGAATAGGTGACGCGGCGATTCACCTCGTAGTCGTCCAGGCGGTAGGGGCCGGACCCCACGGCGACTTCCATGCGCGGTTCGTCGAGGCGGCGGTTCTCGGGATCGGCCTCGAACCAGGCCTTTTGAAAGACCGGTGTGGCGCCAACCGTCTCGATGCGCGAGCGCCTGGAGGTCTCGGGGTTGAAGGTGAACTTCACGGTGTGCTCATCGAGCGCCTCGGCGCTCGTAACCATGTTAGACACGGCCGCGGCGTAGGAGGGAAGGCCCTGCGTAACGAGAAGCTTGTGGGAGTAGACCACGTCCTCGGCGGTTACCGGGCTGCCGTCCCAGAAGGTGGCCTCGGGGCGCATGTGGAAGATCACCCAAGAGCGGTCCTCGGGGTACTCAAGGCTCTCGGCAAGCACGCCGTAGTATTGGCCGACGGTGTCCTCAGTATCCTGAAGAAGCTGATCGTACTGGAGCGTGGTGAGCGCGGCAGCACGACCTTTGCGCGAGTAGGGGTTGAGGCTGTCGAAGGTCCCCGACGCACCGAGAACCATTTCGCCGCCCTTGGGCGCCTCGGGATTTACGAACGGGAAGTGCTCGAAGTTCTCCGGGTAGTCGAGGTTGCCGAAGAAGGAGTAGCCATGCGACTTTGTGATATTGGCTTCGCTGGTTTCGCCTGTCGTGGCCTCTCCGCTGCTCTGTGCCGAGAGCGTGGTTGCGGCCAGTGCGAGGGAGAAAGCGACGAGCGCGCCGAGGCAGAGCTGTTTGCGCCTGTCCGGTGCCATGATGGCCGTTGCAGCGTGCCGTGCGGAGGCGGCGGCAATCGGTCGGGCGGCAATCTTATTGGTAATCTGGGCGCGGCGCGGATGGATGGTCATGGGCTCTCCCGTCATGTCGGCTTCTTACGTGCCGGTTGATCTAAGCTAAGGTCGCGCGGGCGACACATTCAAGCGGTGTTTGCTAGAGTTTACGTGAGCGCCCCGCGATCCTCAGTGATATGGCCTCTGCCGGAATCGAAAAGGGCCACGGTTGCCCGCGGCCCCGCACTCCGGTTCCCGACGGCGGTCAGCCGCCGAGGCTGTCCAGATAGGCGATCAGGTTCACCCGGTCCTCGGGCTTCTTCAGGCCGGCAAAGCTCATGGCCGTGCCCGGCGCGACGCCCTTGGGATTCTCGAGGAAGTGGAACAGGTTCTCGGGCGTCCACACGTCGCCGACCTGCTCGAGCGCACCCGAGTAGTTGAAGCCGGAAACCGAGTCGATGTCGCGCCCCACGACGCCATCGAGATGCGGGCCGGTGGCGTTCGAGCCGTCGACCTTGTGGCAGGCGCGGCACTTGCCGAACACCTTTTCGCCTGCGCCTGCGTCGGCGGACGCCATCAGCGTCTCGAAGTCCATTTCTTGTTCTTCGCCGCCGCCGCCGGATTCCTCGACCTCGATGACATAGGCTGCCGCGTGCTCTTCGCCGTGGCCGCCGCCCATGCTGTAGAGGCCGTCCCCGACCCAGCTGCCCAGAAGGTAGATCAGCAGTGCTCCGCAACCGCCGCCGACCGCCTTGGTAATCGTCATGGTGTCCAGCATGTAAGCCGTGTCCCCCTGATATCCCTCGAACTCCGTCGCCCGGATTTCTACGGCTTCCAATGCTTTCTGGCAAGGTATAGAAGCCGCGACCAAACGCGCATACCCCGTTGTCGCCCAAAAATAATGAATGGAATTGCCAATGACCAACCGCATCGCTTTCCAGGGGGAACTGGGTGCCTATTCGCACGAAGCCTGCCGCGACGCGCGTCCGGACATGGAGGCACTTCCCTGCCACACCTTCGAGCAGGTCATCGAGGCAGTGCGCTCGGGTGAGGCCCAGCTGGCGATGCTGCCGGTCGAGAATACCACCTACGGGCGCGTCGCCGACATCCACCGGCTGCTGCCGGCGAGCGGTCTGCGCATCGTGGACGAGGCCTTCGTGCGGGTGCACATCAGCCTGATGGCGCTGCCCGGCGTGGCGCTCGAGGATCTGCGCAAGGTGCGCGCGCACCTGGTGCTGATTCCGCAGGCGGCGAGTTTCCTTGCGAAATACGGCATCAAGGGCGAGGCGGCCGCCGACAGCGCGGGTGCCGCGGCCGAGCTGTCGCGGATGCAGCAGCGCGAGGTGGGGGTGCTGGCGTCGGATCTCGCCGCCGAGACCTACGGGCTCAATATCCTTGCACGGCACATCGAGGACCACGCGCACAACACCACGCGCTTCCTGATCATGGGCGAGGAGCCCGATCTCAGCCGTCGCGGCGAGCACGGCATGATGACGACCTTCATCTTCCAGGTCCGCAACATCCCGGCGGCGCTCTACAAGGCGATGGGCGGGTTTGCCACCAACGGCGTCAACATGACCAAGCTGGAAAGCTACATGGTGGGCGGGTCGTTCACGGCGACGCAGTTCTACGCCGACATCGAGGGCCACCCGGATGACGCCCCGGTGCGGCGCGCGCTGGAAGAGCTCGATTACTTCACCGAAAAGCTTGAGATTCTGGGCGTCTACCCGCGCGATCCGCGCCGGGACTGACGCCCGCGGAGGGGGCTGGGAATGGACGAAAGCAGGATCATCGCGCGGGTCAGCGCAACCGGCGCGCGCCGCGTCGTCGGCGTCGGCACCTTGGCGGTTCTCGGGCTGCTGCTGCTCTGGCTGCTGGTGGCCGAGCCGCCGGCCGAGCTTGCGTGGCAGGGCTTCCTGCTGGTGATGGGTGTGGGCGCGCTGTGGATGGCGCAGATGATGTGGCGCTCGACCGGGCGCGAGCTCTGGCTGACCGAGGACGCGCTGATGGACAGCACCGGCACGGTGCTGGCGCGGGTCGAGGACATCGCCAAGGTCGACCGCTCGATGTTCGCGATGAAACCCTCGAACGGCTTCCTCGTGCAGCTCAAGGAGCCCGGCGCCCGGGCGTGGCAGCCGGGGCTCTGGTGGCGCATGGGGCGCCGCGTCGCCGTGGGCGGGGTCACCGCCGGGCGCGACACCAAGCCGATGGCCGATGCGCTGGCCATGCTGGTCGCCCGCCGCGACGGGATGGGCCTGCCGGAATGACGAGACGGCCGCGCTGGACTGCGCGGCCGTTTTTTCTTGGCCAGTTTTGTTTTGCCAGTCTTGCCCCCCGGGGCGTCGGGCCTCAGCCCTTGCTCTTCGACTGGCCGTTCGGCTCCACGTTGTTCGAGCCGTCCTCGTTGGTGCAATCCGTGGCGTTCTCGGCGTTGTTGGTGCAGAGCGAGCTGCCGGGCGCGTCCTGGTCGCCGTTGCCCCAGCCGTTGTTCTCGCCCATCGCCCCGGCATAGAGCACCTGCGGCGCGTAGCGGGGGTGGGTGAAGCTGTAGGTGCGGATCTCGAGCGGGGCGAGCCCGACGCGGAACACCGGATTGTAGTCCTCCCACGTCTCCACGAGGATCAGCTCGGCGCCGTTCGCGATGTTCGGCAGGCGCTCGGTGTAGTTGTTGAGATCCTGCGTCTCGAGCGCGGGATAGTCGCCACGCGCCACCGACCACTCGACGTCGAACTTGTCGTTGGCCTCCTTGTAGGACACCACGGTGATGCGCAGGTCGGCGGGGAAGAGCCCGGTAAGCTCGTCCGGCAGGACCGAGTTGCGGGTCAGCACGCCGAGCAGCTTGAAGGTGTTGTCGAAATACTCGTCCTCGAGCACCTCGGTCTCGCGCGAGACCATGTCGCCGATGGCGTAGTTGGCCTTCTGGTTCACCGTCTGCTGGCGGAACACGTCGAAATAGACCCAGGCCGCGCCGAAGAGCACGAAGAGGATCGGGATCATGATCGCCACTTCGAGCGTGGCGTAGCCGTCGGTCTCGGTTCGGAACCGGTGCAGGCGGGTCTTGATGGCTGAGAGCGTCATGTCAGGTCCCTCCCGTCACAGCGGTTCGTGGACAAAGGCCGAGGTGGACACCAGCGCGGTATAGCCCTGCGTGTCCTTCTCGAGGCTGCCGGCCAGATACGAGGTCGGGCTGATCGGCTTGTACCTGTAGCAGGCGCGCAGCAGCATGGTCTCGTGCTGCTTGCCGTGCACGAAGCTGCGCTGCGGCGTCACGTCCATCGCGGTGTCGACGCAATCCGCCTGCGACGAGGGCGGTTGCCAGTCGCGCATGTCGAGACCGATCATCTCGAGATGCAGCATCTCCTCACAGTTGCCGAGCACGGGCGCCTGGTCGCAGATCTTCAGCTTCAGTTCCTCGTGCGAGTAGCTGACACCGGTCCCGAGCTTGACCTCGCGGACGGTCTGGTCGAGCGCGCGTTCGAGCGCGGTCTGGCGGACGGTGAGGGCGCCCATCTCGATGGCCGACAGGGCCATGCCGACCATGAGCGGGGTCCAGAGGGCGAAGGGAATGACCGCCGAGCCCGCGTCGTCGTCGCGGAAGCGACGCAGGGCGTTCTTGAGGAAACCGATCATTGGGTGAGCCTCAGCTGGTTGAGCGTGTGGGCGATGGTCGAGAAGGCCTCACTGATCTCGACCCCTTCCACCCGGAAGAAATGCGCGGGCGAGGAGGCGCAGCTTTCCATCACGTCGGCGCCGTGGTCCTCGACCTCGAAGCCAACGGACCAGATGATGATGCCCTGCGCCTTGGCAGCGGTGCAGATGCTGCCGAGCAGCGCGTCGCCGAGGTCGGCGTTGTACTTCTGGTAGTAGAAGCTGCTGCGCTCGTAGGGGTTCACGTGGCGGCTCAGGTAGTACCAGAGGTTGTAGCGGTTCCAGTGCGCGTATTCGGACTCGGAATTGTAGGCCCAGTCCTGGACCCGGTAGGAGCGGTCGTGCTGGCCGTCGGTCATCAGCACCACGGTCTTGAGCACGTCGGTGTCGTCATAGGCCACCGGGCGGCCCTCGAACGCCTGGTCCACCGATCCGCGCGCGATCATGCCGCTGGCGATGGGGCGGGTCGACGGGTCGAGCAGCGCGGTGCCCCACTTCATGCCCATGAAGATCGAGGTGCCGGCCCGCGGCTGAAGCTGGTTGACCTGCGCCTTCAGCGCGCTCGCGTCATGGCTCCAGGCCTGGATCCGCTCGTAGCCGTAGCGCGGGCAGACCGTGTCGCTGAGCGTGTTGTTGTAGCCGTCGTAGTTCCACTGGTAGTGCTGCATCTGCTCGTAGGTGCGCGAGAAATCGAGCGCCGCCGAACCGAAGACGCTGTCCGGCATCTCGATGCAGTGCGAATAGCCGTGCTTCCAGTTCACGTTGAGATAGCTCAGGATCTCGGGGCCGGCGTTGACGTGCTCGGAGTAGGGCACCAGCGAGATCGACACGAGGTCCTCGTTGCCCTCCGCGAGCAGGGTGTCGATGAACGTGCCCGCGGCGTCCTGCATGTTTGCAAGCTTGTTGTTGTCGTCCATCGAGCCCGAGATATCGAGCACCAGCGAGACCTCGACCTTGTTGATGCGCTCGGTCGCCTCGGCAAGCCCGTAGGCCTGCAGGTTGTCGACGCCCAGAATCTGCATGAAGTTCGAGGGCATGGTCTTGTAGCCCTCGGCGACGACGGTGCGGTAGTTCAGCCCCTCGTCCACGTCGACCGAGATCAGCGCATCGGCGAGCGCCATCTTGTCCATGTAGTCCTCGACCACGCCCTGCGCCTCGAGCTCGTTGTCGAGGTCGGCGGCGGCGAGCACGGCGCGGTCGAGCGTGTTCTGGACCTTGGTGCGCTGCAGCTCGGCATAGATCATGTCGATGCCGAGGCCGCCGAAGATCATCATCAGCATCGACAGCACGACCGCCATGTAGGTCATGCTGCCGCTCTCGTCCCCGGCGAAGCGGCGGGCACGGGTGGTCGGCGCGGTGGCGCTGGTGGCGGGCCGCGGGAAGCTGCCGCTCCAGAATGCAGAACGTTCTCGTCTCATCCCGATTCCTTCCTTCCCGGGGGTGCGCCCGGAAATCCCCACCGATACACGTTGCGATGGGCATGATATGCCGATCCAAGATGGCCAAATTAGGGCGGATTTGACGGAAAGTTCTTAAACTTCAGAAAGTTATGTGGAACAAAGCTGACTTTCCAGCGCGCTCTGTTTCACGCTGGGGGACAATTGGGGGCGGTATTCCTAACGAAGCCTTTTTCTATCCGGGCAAATCTGGCGAAAAAGGGATTTCACCGTGGAATCTGCCGGTCTAGGGTTAACGCGGAAGGCCCGGCACATCGCCCCGAAGAGGGCAGGCCGGTCCGCCATGGTAGGAGGAGAGAGACCATGTGCGCAGCCCCGCTCAACGAACCGACGTTCCGGCAGAGCGTCGATCTGATGTTCAACCGCGCCGCGGCGCTGATGGATCTGCCGCCCGGTCTCGAACAGAAGATCCGGGTCTGCAACGCCACCTACACCGTGCGGTTCGGGGTGCGCCTGCGCGGCCAGATCCACACCTTCACCGGCTACCGCGCCGTGCATTCCGAGCATATGGAGCCGGTCAAGGGCGGCATCCGCTACTCGGCGGTGGTCGACCAGGACGAGGTCGAGGCGCTGGCCGCGCTGATGACCTACAAGTGCGCGCTGGTCGAGGCGCCGTTCGGCGGCTCCAAGGGCGGGCTCTGCATCGACCCGCGCGAGTATGACGAGCACGAGCTCGAGCTCATCACCCGGCGCTTCGCCTACGAGCTCATCAAGCGCGACCTGATCAACCCCAGCCAGAACGTGCCGGCCCCCGACATGGGCACCGGCGAGCGCGAGATGGCGTGGATCGCCGATCAGTTCGCCCGCATGAACACCACCGACATCAACGCCCGCGCCTGCGTCACCGGCAAGCCGCTCAACGCGGGCGGCATCGCCGGGCGGGTCGAGGCCACCGGGCGCGGCGTGCAATACGCGCTGCGCGAGTTCTTCCGCCACCCCGAGGACGTGGCGAAGGCCGAGCTTTCGGGCGGGCTCGACGGCAAGCGGGTGATCGTGCAGGGGCTCGGCAACGTGGGCTACCACGCGGCGCGGTTCCTGTCGGAAGAGGATGGCGCGCTGATCACCGGCATCATCGAGCGCGACGGCGCGCTCTACGATCCCAATGGGCTTGACGTCGGGCGGGTGCACGAGTGGCTGGTGCGCCACGGCGGCATCACCGGCTATCCCGACGCCAACAGCGTCGCGGACGGTGCGGCGGTGCTGGCGGCGGAATGCGACATCCTCATCCCCGCCGCGCTCGAGGGGGTGATCAACCTCTCCAACGCCCACGACATCCAGGCCAAGCTGATCCTCGAGGCCGCCAACGGCCCGATCACGGCGGGCGCGGACGATATCCTGCGGACGCGTGGCAAGGTCATCATCCCCGACCTCTATGCCAACGCGGGCGGCGTCACGGTCAGCTACTTCGAGTGGGTCAAGAACCTCAGCCACATCCGCTTCGGCCGGATGCAGCGACGGCAGGAAGAGGCGCGGCACCAGCTCGTGGTGGATGAGCTGCAGCGGCTCGACCACATGCTGGGCGACGCCTGGAGCCTGACGCCGAGCTTCAAGGAGAAGTACCTGCGCGGCGCGGACGAGCTCGAGCTGGTGCGCTCGGGCCTCGATGACACCATGCGCATCGCCTACCAGTCGATGCGCGAGGTCTGGCACGGGCGCGACGACGTCACCGACCTGCGCACCGCCGCGTTCATCGTGGCGATCGACCGGGTGGCGCGGTCATACCGGGCCAAGGGCTTGTGATCCCGGTCGTCCCCGGCACGGCGTGACATCCGCGCCGGGGGCGGCTAGGTCAGGGAAAACACGCCCAATACAGGAGCAACGCCCATGCGTCTGACCGAACTGGTTCTGGCCCTGGGTCTTGTGGCAGGCCCCCTGGCCGCGCAGGACGCCGCGAAGCAAGCGCAGTGCAACAAGAGCGCCGCCGTGGTGATGGAGGCCGTCGCCGCCCGCAAGGCCGGCGCGCCCAAGGAGCAGGCGCGCGGGATGCTGCGCGACAAGCTCGACCACACCGCCGGCGACATGCTCTCGGACTGGATCTACGACCTGCCCGAGGACCAGCTCACCGATGCGCTGGGCACCGCCTGGAAGGCGCAGTGCCTCGCGGCCAAGTGACGGCGTGACCGACATGGCGGGACCGCCCCCCGGAGGCGGTCCCGACCGCCGGCGCCGCGCAGCGCCTTTGCAGAGTTCGCAAGAGACCTTCTGGACTCGGGGCGCGGCCTCGCGAATATTTGGCACATGAGTCTGCCCCCCGGTTTCCTCGACGAACTGCGCAACCGCACGAGCCTGTCACAGGTCGTGGGGCGCAAGGTCATGTGGGACAATCGCAAGTCCAATCAGGCCAAGGGCGACATGTGGGCGCCGTGCCCGTTCCACCAGGAAAAGTCGGCCTCGTTCCACGTCGATGACCGCAAGGGATTCTACTACTGCTTCGGTTGCCAGGCGAAGGGCGACGCCATCTCCTTCATCCGCGAGAGCGAGAACGTCGAGTTCATGGAGGCGGTCGAGATCCTCGCCCGCGAGGCCGGGATGCCGATGCCTGCCCGCGATCCGCAGGCGGCCAAGCAGGCCGATCGGCGCAGCCAGCTCTCCGAGGTGATGGAGCAGGCGGTTCGCTGGTTCCGGATGCAGCTGCGCAGCGGCGGCGCCACGGCGGCGCGCGCCTATCTCGACCGGCGCGGGCTCGACGAGTCGGTGCGCGACCGCTTCGAGCTCGGCTTCGCGCCCGAGGGCTGGCAGAACCTCTGGGATCACCTGCGCGGACAGGGCGTGGCCGAGGAGCTGATTCTGGGCGCGGGGCTCGCCAAGCCGTCGGACCGGGGCCGGGCGCCCTATGACGTGTTCCGCAACCGCATCATGTTCCCGATCCGTGACGGGCGGGGCCGGGCCATCGCCTTTGGCGGCCGCGCCATGGACCCCAACGACAACGCGAAATACCTGAATTCGCCCGAGACCGAGCTCTTCGACAAGGGCCGCAACCTCTACAACCACGCGCCGGCGCGCGAGGCGGCGGGCAAGGGCCAGCCGCTGATCGTGGCCGAGGGCTACATGGATGTCATCGCGCTGTCCGAGGCCGGGTTCGGCGCCTCGGTGGCGCCGCTCGGCACCGCGGTGACCGAGACCCAGCTGCAGCTGCTGTGGCGGATCTCGGACGAGCCCATCGTGGCGCTCGACGGCGACAAGGCGGGCCTGCGCGCCGCCTACCGCGTCATCGACCTTGCGCTGCCGCTCTTGCAGGCGGGCAAGTCGCTGCGTTTCGCGCTGATGCCCGAGGGCAAGGACCCCGACGACCTGCTGCGCACCGAGGGGCCCGCCGCGGTGGCGCGGGTGCTCGAGCAGGCGATGCCGATGGTGCAGCTGCTCTGGCGGCGCGAGACCGAGGGCAAGTCCTTCGACAGCCCCGAACGCAAGGCGGCGCTGGATGCGCGGCTGCGCGAGGTGATCAAGACCGTGCAGGACCAGGGCCTGCGCCGCCACTACGGCGACGAGATCAAGGACCTGCGCTGGCAGCTCTTCCGCGCGCAGCGCCAGCCCCGCGGCGGCAACGGCAAGGGCGCGGCCAAGCGGGCATGGAACGCCCCGGCGCCGCCAAGCGCCAGCGTGCGCTCGTCGCTGCTGGTGTCGGTGGGCGAGGCGGGCGAGACCCGGCTGCGCGAGGCGGTGATCCTCGCGGTGCTGCTGTCCTACCCGTCGTTCCTCACCGAGTTCGAGCACCGGATCGAGGCGATGGCCTGCGCCGATGCGGACCACGCCATGCTGCGCAATGCGCTGCTGCGCTGCATGGATGCAGAGCCCGAGCGTGTCCGGGACATGGTCGCCGACGCCATCGGCCCCGAAGCCCTTGAATCTTTTCTCGCAGCGCGCCATCTGATGATCGTGCCGTGCCTGCGCCGCCAGGATCCCGAATTTGCCCGCATGACCATCATCGACTACCTCGACCGGATCGAGGCCGCGGCCGGACGCAGTCTTGAAATCCACGAGGCGGAGGCCGATATGCATGAATTGGCCGATGAGGTGGTGACCGAACGGCTGAAGCTGGCAAACGAGACATACGACAGGGTGCAACGCGGAAGCGCCGAGGACAGAACTGAGTTCCATATCGCCCCCAATGGCGTGGAGCTCGACAAGGAGGAGATGGAGCGTGCCGCGGCGCTCATGCAACAGATTCGCTTTTCCAAGCACGGGAACTAGCTGTGCTTTTACGGGAAACTGGAGAAAACAGGTGGCAACGGGTGGCCGAATCAGTTGATTCCCCCCATGATTCGCGGCAACGAATCACAACACCCGCGCGACCGCCGGCCCTCTGGGCCGCCTCCCTCTGACGGAGCATTTCATGGCAGCCAAAGACAACGACGACGCCAAGCCCGACTCTCAGGACGATGGCCACAGCCTCGACATGAGCCAGGCGGCGGTCAAGAAGATGATCGCCGAGGCGCGCGAGCGTGGCTACATCACCTACGACCAGCTCAACCAGGTCCTTCCGCCCGATCAGGTCTCGTCCGACCAGATCGAGGACGTGATGTCGATGCTCTCGGAAATGGGCATCCAGGTCACCGAGGATGACGAAGAGGGCGAGTCCGACGACGACAAGGACGGCAAGGGCTCGACCGAACTGGTCGACGCCTCGCGCGGTCGCGACGTCGCGCTCTCCTCGGGGCAGAACGAGAAGCTCGACCGCACCGACGACCCGGTGCGCATGTACCTGCGCGAGATGGGCTCGGTCGAGCTGCTCTCGCGCGAGGGCGAGATCGCCATCGCCAAGCGCATCGAGGCCGGTCGCAACACGATGATCGCGGGCCTCTGCGAGAGCCCGCTGACCTTCCAGGCCATCACCATCTGGCACCAGGAACTTCTCGAGGAAGAGATCCTGCTGCGCGACGTGATCGACCTCGAGACCACCTTCGGCAACCAGATGGACGAGGAAGGCGACCTCGAGGACACGGTGGTCGACACCGGCTCCGTCTCCGAGAAGCCGCGCCGCGACGAGCCCGAGCTCGATGCCGACGGCAACCCGATCGCCCGCGAGGACGACGAGGACGACGACGAGCAGGCCAACATGTCGCTCGCCGCGATGGAGACCGCGCTGAAGCCGCGCGTGCTCGAGACGCTCGAGCGGATCTCGCGCGACTACGAGGAACTGGCCGAGATGCAGGACGCGCGGATCAGCGCGACGCTGAACGAGGACGGCTCCTTCTCGCAGAGCGACGAGGCGCTCTACCAGAAGCTCCGCTCCGAGATCGTCGAGCTGGTGAACGGCCTGCACCTGCACAACAACCGGATCGAGGCGCTGATCGACCAGCTCTACGGCATCAACCGCCGCATTATGTCGATCGACTCGAGCATGGTGAAGCTTGCCGACCAGGCCCGCATCAACCGCCGCGAGTTCGTGGACGAGTACCGTGGCAACGAGCTCGATCCGAACTGGATGGACCGGATGAACGAGAAGCCCGGCCGCGGCTGGCAGATGTTCATCGAGCGCTTCAGCGACAAGGTCGAAGAGCTGCGCGCCGACATGGCGCAGGTCGGCCAGTACGTCGGTCTCGACATCTCGGAATTCCGCCGCATCGTGAACCAAGTGCAGAAGGGCGAGAAGGAAGCGCGGCAGGCGAAGAAGGAAATGGTCGAGGCCAACCTGCGTCTCGTGATCTCCATCGCCAAGAAGTACACCAACCGCGGCCTGCAGTTCCTGGATCTCATCCAGGAAGGCAACATCGGCCTGATGAAGGCGGTCGACAAGTTCGAATACCGCCGCGGCTACAAGTTCTCGACCTACGCCACGTGGTGGATCCGTCAGGCGATCACCCGGTCCATCGCGGACCAGGCGCGCACCATCCGGATCCCGGTCCACATGATCGAGACCATCAACAAGCTGGTCCGCACCGGTCGCCAGATGCTGCACGAGATCGGCCGCGAGCCGACCCCGGAAGAGCTGGCCGAGAAGCTGCAGATGCCGCTCGAGAAGGTCCGCAAGGTGATGAAGATCGCCAAGGAGCCGATCTCGCTCGAGACGCCCATCGGCGACGAGGAAGACAGCCAGCTCGGCGACTTCATCGAGGACAAGAACGCGATCCTGCCGCTGGATTCGGCCATTCAGGAGAACCTGAAGGAAACCACGACCCGCGTTCTGTCGTCGCTCACCCCGCGCGAGGAGCGGGTTCTGCGGATGCGTTTCGGCATCGGCATGAACACCGACCACACGCTGGAAGAGGTCGGCCAGCAGTTCTCGGTGACGCGCGAGCGGATCCGTCAGATCGAGGCCAAGGCGCTTCGCAAGCTCAAGCACCCGTCGCGGTCGCGCAAGCTGCGCAGCTTCCTGGACCAGTAAGCCATGTCGTTCCTGAAACGCCTCTTCGGGGGTGGCGGCGGTGCTGCCGCCGACACGGGCCCCAAGGCCGATCCGGTCGAGTACAAGGGCTTCCTGATCACGCCCGATCCGATCTCGGCCGACGGCCAGTACCGGATCTCGGCGCATATCGAGGCCGAGATCGACGGCGAGACCAAGACCCACCACCTGATCCGCGCCGACGTCATGCGCGAGCGGGACGACGCGGTCGAGGCCTCGCTGCGCAAGGCCCGCCAGATGATCGACGAACAGGGCGCGCGGCTCTTCGGCTGAGCCCGACGACCGCGATGCCAGGCACATGCCGCTCCCGCCCGGGGGCGGCATTTTTTCTGTGCCGGCCTTGGCGCGGGTACGGGCGGCATGGGGTGGGGAATGCCGGACTATGCCGGACTATGCCGGGCGCCTGGGCTCGGGCATCCTTGGGGCAGTCCCCGGAGGAACGGCCATGCGGATCATCCTGACCATCGTCGCCATCGCGCTCGGTTTCCTTTCCACCGCGCTGCGGGCGCAGCCGGTGGACGAGCTCTATGTCTCGTCCGATGGCCACGAATACGCGCTGACCTGCAACGCGGACGGCTATGTGCTGACCTCGCTGGCGCCGGTCTCGCGGTTCCGGGGGCAGGGGGCCGACACGCAGGAGACGAAGCGCACCGAGGTGCTCTACCTCGGCCAGAGCTGCGACTCCTTCCTCGACGTGGCGGGGACGAGCAGCTGGGGCTGGGCCAACGGCGGCTTCGGGGCCGAGTTCGACACCGGCCTGCGGGTGATGTTCGCGCGACAGGAGCTGGTCTGCGCGCCCGAGCGCCCCTATGTCGGCAATTGCCGCTGGTAACCCGTTCAGGAAGGACCATTCGCCATGAAGCCTCCGCTTGTCTCGCTTTTCATCGGGCTGCCCGCCATGGTGCAGGCCGGCTGTTTCGGCTCGGGCGAGCCGCTTTTTCACTGCACGCTGAACGGCGGCACCAAGACGCTCGACATCTGCCTTCAGGGCGAGGTCGCACTCTACCGCTTCGGTCCCGCGCAGGGCACCGCCGAGCTGCTGCTGGCCCGCTCGGTGACCGGCGTCGCGATGACGCCATGGAACGGCATCGGGCGCCATCTGTGGGAGGAGCTGACCTTCCACAACGGCAGCCACGACTACCTCGTGTCCTACTCCGTCGACCGGCTCGCCACGGGCGATGCGCCAGTGACCGAGGGGCGTGTCATCGTGGCCGAGGGCGACAGCGAGGTGGCGGATTTGGCCTGCGATGAGGGCTCGGTGACCGAGGCGGATTTCTACCCGCTCTTCGAGGCCAAGCTCGCCGCGGGCGAACTCTGGTGCCCCGAGACGCAGAGCTGGGGCGCCGCCTGCAACTGACCGGAGTTTGCCCTCAAACCGCCCCGGACAGGCTAAATCCACTGAAATACGGAACATTCGCGCGTCTTGCCGCGTTCCTTTGTCGAACCAAAGGAGAGCCACATGACCCGCCTGATCGTTCTGACCGTCGTCGCCACTTGCGCATCCGTCGCCGCTTTCGCCGCCACCGAGGCGATGATGTCGGAGGAGGCCGAAGTGATCAAGATCGAGGTGTCACCGGACGAGCTTGCGGATTGCCGTCAGTCGCTGCGCGAAATCGGCCAGATGCCCGCGGTGACCGATTCAGGCTCTCCCATCCTCTTCGACGACACCACCGACATGCCGAGCGTCGCCTGCGTGGTGACCGAGGCGTGATCGCGGCGCTTCCCGTCCCCGCCCCGCTGCGCTAGGCAGGGGGCGAAAGGGATGGCGATGCAGACCAGTTTTTCGGTCCAGACCCGCGGTGCGGGGCTCTACGAGATCACCCGAGACGTCACGCGCTGGGTGCACGGATGCGGCCGCGACATCGGGCTGCTGACGCTCTTCGTGAAGCACACCTCGGCGTCGCTCGCCATTCAGGAGAACGCCGACCCTGAGGTCCGCACCGACCTCGCCGCGTTCTTTCACCGCCTGGTGCCGCCCTCGGACCACCCGGCGATGAGCTATCTCACCCACACCTACGAAGGCCCCGACGACATGCCCGCCCACATCAAGGCGGCGCTGCTACCGGTCAGTCTCTCGATCCCCATCTCCGACGGGCGGCTGGCGCTTGGCACGTGGCAGGGGATCTATCTCTTCGAGCATCGCGCGGCGCCGCATCGCCGCCAGATCGTCGCGCATCTGGGCGGCTGAACCCGCCGCAGGAGAAAACGCGGGCAGATTTCTTCGCTGTTTTCACTCACGATCTTGTTGTTGCAATTCTGCTCTACCCAATGTTTGGCGGCTCCCCTATAGTGGCTGTGGATAAGTGGGGCCAACCCACGACCGTGGCAGAAAGATCAAGTGAGGGGGACGGCGATGCGCTGCCCGTTTTGCGGACACATCGATACGCAAGTGAAAGATTCCCGGCCCGCGGAAGAGCATGTCTCGATCCGTCGCCGCCGTTTCTGCCCGGCCTGCGGTGGCCGGTTCACCACCTACGAACGCGTGCAGCTGCGCGACCTCGTGGTGATCAAGTCGAGCGGACGGCGCGAGGATTTCGACCGCGACAAGCTCGAACGCTCGATCCGCATCGCGCTGCAGAAGCGGCCGATAGAGCCCGAACGCATCGACCAGATGATCTCGGGCATCGTGAGGCGCCTCGAGAGCCTCGGCGAGACGGACATCCCTTCCAAGCAGATCGGCGAGATCGTGATGGAGACTTTGGCCCGGATCGACACCGTGGCCTATGTGCGCTTTGCCAGCGTCTACAAGAATTTCCAGGCCGCCGACGACTTCGACAAGTTCGTCAGTGAACTGCGCCCCGAGGCTGCCCAGGCTGATAAGTGACACAGGACATCCGGCACATGGCCCATGCCCTCCGGCTGGGTCGCAGGCGCATGGGCCAATGCTGGCCGAACCCCGCGGTGGGCTGCGTCATCGTCAAGGACGGCCGGGTGATCGGGCGCGGCGCGACCGCGCTGGGCGGACGCCCGCATGCCGAGCCGCAGGCGCTGGCACAGGCCGGGGCCGCGGCCCGCGGTGCCACCGCCTACGTGACGCTGGAGCCCTGCGCCCATCACGGCAAGACCCCGCCCTGCGCCGAGGCGCTGGTCAAGGCCGGGGTCGCCCGGGTCGTCGCGCCCCTCGCTGACAGCGACCCTAGGGTCTCGGGCAAGGGGTTCGAACACCTGCGCCGCCACGGCATCGAGGTCACCACCGGGGTGCTGGCCGAAGAGGCCGCCCGCGATCACGCCGGGTTCTTCCTGAAGGTGGGCGAGGGGCGGCCGCTGGTCACCCTCAAGCTTGCCAACAGTTTCGACGGCCGCATCGCCACCGCCACCGGCGAGAGCCAGTGGATCACCGGGCCCGAGGCGCGTCGCGTCGTCCATGGCCTGCGTGCCGCGCATGACGCGGTGATGGTGGGGGCGGGCACCGCGCGCTCCGACGATCCCGCGCTGACCGTGCGCGGCTGGGGCGAGGTGCGCCAGCCGGTCCGGGTCGTGGTCTCGCGCCTGATCGACGTGCCGCTGATGAGCAAGCTCGCCAGCACTGCGCGGCAGGTTCCGGTGTGGCTGGCGCATGGCTCCGACGCCGCCCCCGCGACGCGCAAGGCGTGGCAGAGCTGCGGCGCCAAGCTGATCCCCTGCGAGATCCGCGCCGGGCGCGTCGATCCGCACGGGCTGCTGCGGGAACTGGGAGAGCAGGGCCTGACCCGGGTGTTCTGCGAGGGCGGCGGGCAGCTTGCCGCGTCGCTCCTGTCGGCGGATCTGGTGGACGAACTGGTGGGCTTCACCGCCGGCCTCGCCCTTGGCGCCGAGGGGCGGCCGGGCATCGGCGCGATGGGCGTCGACAGGCTTTCCGAGGCGCCGCGCTTCGTGCTGGATGAGGTCCGCGCCGTGGGGCCGGACGTCATGCACCGCTGGCGCCGCGCCTGATCATTCGCGAAAAGTTGGGGGAGAGGGCTTGGGCGTCGCGGCGGCACCCAAGCCACCGCGGCGCAAAAGCGTCAGTGCACCGTCACCGGTGCAAGGTCGTTCTGGCGGGCGAGGATGAAGGCGAGCTTGCGGTCCTTGACCAGCGCCAGCCGTTCCCCGTCGGAATTGTGCACCGCATAGAGCGTCTCGAGCCCGCCGAGCTGGCTCTGCATCTCTTCGGGGAGATCCTGGGCAGCCACGGGGCGCACGTAGACGATGCGGTCTTCGCCCGGAAGTCTGAAGTCGAACCTGGTATTCATGGCTTACCCCTTCTTGATCTGGATTGTCTGAACGACCGTCTCGGGACGGGAGAGCGTGAGGTCCACGTGCAGCAGACCGTTCTCCATCACAGCCTCACCCACCTCGACGCCATCGGCCAAGACGAAACTGCGCTGGAATTGCCGTGCGGCAATGCCCCGATGCAAAAAGATGCGCTGGGCCCCATCTTCGTGCTGCCGGCCACGGATCACGAGCTGACGGTCCTCGACGGTGATCGCGAGGTCCTCTTCCGAGAATCCGGCCACGGCAAGCGTGATGCGATAGGAAAAATCCGAGGTCTGCTCGATATTGAACGGCGGGTAGCCTTCGCTCGACTTGGCGGTTCGCTCGAGCAGCCGCTCGAGTTGCTCGAAGCCGAGCATATGGGGATACGATCCCAGGGTCAGTTTGCTCATCGACACGTCCTTTGCAGAAAGCGACCGTCCGCCGGGTCCCGCGCTTCGGCAACCCGTGCCAAATCAATATGGGAACGCGCCGGATTGTGCGCAAGGGCTTTGCCAAGGGGGAGAAGGTTGCTATTCTAAACCCCTGCACCGCAAGGAGTTTGCCAGCATGGACGCACCGCAAGACATCTCGATGAAAACCGAGGACGTGTTGCGTGTCGAGCTGGAGGTCTTCAAGCGCGAACACCGCGATCTCGACGAAGCGATCCGGGCCCTTCACGAGCGCGGCGTGGCCGATCAGCTGACGCTGCAACGTCTCAAGAAGAAAAAGCTTTTCCTCAAGGACAAGATCGCGCTGATCGAGGATCGTCTGACCCCCGACATCATCGCCTGAGGCTGACAGGCAGGCGCTGACGGTCAGGCGTTGGCTGGCCCGCAGTTGCCTCACGCGTTTGCGGGGCAGGCGTGCCGCCGGTCCGGCGCGCCTCAGACAAGCTGCGACGCGGTCTCCTTGAGCAGCTCTGCCGAGCGTTTCAGGGCGGCGGCCTCGTCCGCCGCGAGTTCGGGCATCAGCGTGGCCACCACCCCATCCCGTCCCACCACGCGCGGCAGGCTCAGGGCGACGTCCGAGACGCCCTCGACCTCGGGGGTGACGATGGAGACCGACAGCACCGCGCGCTGGTCGTCGCGCACTGCCTGCACGATCCGCGCGAGCCCGGCGCCGATGCCGTACCACGTGGCCCCCTTGCCCTCGATGATGCGATAGGCGGCGCGGCGCACGCCCTCGTCGATGCGGGCTCGTACCTCGTCGGTCAGGGCGGCGCCCACCTGCGCGGCGAAGCGGGCGACGGGCTCCGATCCGGCGCGGGCCGAGGCCCAGGCCAGCACCTCGGAATCGCCGTGTTCGCCCAGCACGTAGGCGTGGACCGACTGCGGCGCGATGCCGAGATGGCCCGCGATCAGGCTGCGGAACCGCGCCGTGTCGAGGATGGTGCCCGAGCCGATCACCCGCTCGGCGGGCAGTCCCGAGGCGCGAAGCGCGATCTCGGTCATCACGTCCACCGGGTTCGAGGCGACCAGCAGCATCGCGTCCGGCGCGGCCTTCTGCACGCCTTCGATCACCTGTGCAAAGACCTCGGCATTGCGCGACAGCAGGCTCAGGCGGCTTTCGCCCGGCTTTTGCGCGACCCCCGCGGCAAGGATGACCAGGCCCGCGCCCTCGAGCGCGGCGTAGTCTCCGGCCTCGACCCGGCAGGGGTGGGCGAAGGGCACCGCGTGGGCGATGTCCTCGGCCTGCGCCGCGGCCAGTGCCTCGCTGCGATCGACCAGCACCACGTGGCTGGCGCCGCCACGAAGCGCCAGCGCGTAGCCCGCGGCCGAGCCCACCATGCCCGCTCCGACGATTCCGACCTTCATGAGCTGTCCTCCTGTGCCGTCTGCGCATTTCGGGAGGACCCGAAATGCCCTCTCGGGCCGAGACTTGCACGGCAGGGCGCGGGGAAACAGGAAAGAATGGCCCAAGCCTCGGCAGAGACCGCGGGCTGCCCTTTCGGCGACCGGAACCGGGGTTGCGGGGTCAGACGTGCAGCTTGGCCGAGAGCGTGCGCAGTGCCAGACGATCGGCCTCGTTCAGGCGCGGGGCGCGGCTGCGGAACAGCGTGGCCTGGCTGCGCAGCACCGGCTCTTCCTCGAGCACCTTGAGGTGGTTCGCGCGCAGCGTCTCGCCGGTCGAGGTGATGTCGGCGACAGCCTCGGCGGTGAGGTTCTTCACCGTGCCCTCGGTCGCGCCCTGGCTGTCGACGAGCTGGTAATCGGCCACGCCCCCGCGCCGCAGGTACTCGCGGATCAGCCGGTGGTACTTGGTGGCAATGCGCATGCGGAAGCCGTGACGCTCGCGGAAGGCGGCGGCGGCGGCGTCGAGGTCGTCGAGCGTGTTCACGTCGGCCCAGCAGGCCGGCACCGCGACGATGAGATCCGCCTGCCCGAAGCCGAGTTCGGCCAGCGGCTCGACCTTCTGGTCCCACTGCACCAGCTTCTCGCGGATCAGGTCGGTGCCGGTCACGCCAAGGTGGATGCGCCCCGCCGCCAGCTCGCGCGGGATCTCACCCGCCGAGAGCAGCACGAGGTCGACACCCTCGACGCCGTCCACCGCGCCGGAATACTCGCGCTCGGAGCCGGTGCGGGTCAGCCGCACGCCGCGCGCGCCGAACCAGTCGAAGGTCTTCTCCATCAGCCGCCCCTTGGACGGCACGCCCAGCTTGATGCTCATGCCCGGCTCCCGAGTTGCAGCAGAAGTCCGGGCCGGATCACCCCGCCCACGGCGGGGGCGGCGCGGCCCTGGCCCAGACGCGCGGTCAGCGCGTCGTAGCGCCCGCCGGTGGCGACCGGCGGCAGGTCGGGCCGCTGCGCCGGCAGGAAGCCGAACACGAACCCGTCGTAATACTCCATCGAGGTCCGGCCGTAGCTCGCCTCGAACTCCAGCGCCGCGACGTCGACGCCGCGCGCGGCCAGCGCCTCGCAGCGGCGTTCGAAGAGCTCGACCGCGGGCAGCATGCCGGGCAGGTCGACGGCGATGTCATGCAGCTGCTCGAGCGCGAAGCTGCAGGTCTCGCGCACGGCGAGCAGCGTGTCGATGAGCTGGACCTGGCTGCGGCAGAGCGGGCCCTCGGCCGCGTCCTCGCGCAGCGCGGCGATGCGGGCGGCGATCTCTTCCTCGGATCGCAGTCCGATCATCGGCCCGGCCGAGGCCATGGGATCGGCGGCCTCGAGCAGCGCCTTGCGCGACGGCGGCACCGGGCTGCGGCCCGAGTAGCGGTCGAGCAGCGCCCGGAACCGGCGCGGACGCCAGATGTGGCGCATCAGCGCGGCGCGGCGGCGCTCGGAGATCTGCAGCGCCTGCACCGCCGAGGCGAGGATGCCGATGTCGCCGGTCACCGCCCGCAGCCCGTGTGGCGCGAGGATCTCGGCGAAGAGCGCGAAGACCTCGGCATCGGCGCGGGCGGGATCGTCGTCGGCAAAGAGCTCGTAGCCCACCTGGAAATATTCGGAGGCGCGCTCGGGGTGTTCTTCCTGGCGCCGGAAGACCTCGCCGCAATAGGTGTAGCGCGACGGCGCGGCGCCGGTCTCCATGTGCATCTGCACGACGGGGACGGTGAAGTCCGGTCGCAGCATGACCTCGCCCCGCGACGGGTCGTGGGTGACATAGGCGCGGGCACGGATGTCCTCGCCATAGAGGTCGAGCAGGGTCTCGGCGGGTTGGAGGATCGCGCAGTCGACGTTCTGCGCCCCGGCCTCCAGAAAGCGCGCGCGCAGCCGGACGGCCTCGGCGCGCTGCTCTGCGATGGTCACGCCCATTGCTCGAGGATCTCTCTGACCTTGGCCACCATCTCGGCGCGCGGCACCTCGTATTGCGAGGGCCGCTCCTTCCATTCCTCGAGGCTGGCGCTCTGGGCGAGCCTGGCGCCGAGGACCAGATCCTTGATCTGCAGCACGCCGCGCGCCTTCTCGTCGCCGCCCTCGATGACGGCCACGGGCGAGTTGCGCTTGTCCGCGTACTTGAGCTGGTTGCCGAAGTTCTTGGGGTTGCCGAGGTAGACCTCGGCCCGGATGCCGGCGTTGCGCAGCTCGGCGACCATGGCCTGGTAATCGGTCATGCGCTCGCGGTCCATGACGGTGACCACCACGGGGCCCTGCGCGGTCGAGCCGATGCGGCCCTTCTCGCGCAGCGCGGCCAGCAGCCGGTCGACGCCGATGGAGACGCCGGTCGCAGGCACCGCCTGACCGGTGAAGCGCTTGACAAGGTCGTCGTAGCGCCCGCCGCCCGAGACCGAGCCGAACTGGCGCTTGCGGCCCTTCTCGTCGAGGATCTCGAAGGTGAGCTCGGCCTCGAAGACCGGGCCGGTGTAATAGCCGAGGCCGCGCACCACCGAGGGGTCGATCTCGATGCGGTTCGAGCCGTAGCCCTGCGCCGCTAGCAGCGCGCCGATTTCCTCGAGCTCGTCCACGCCCTCGGCGCCGATCTGGCTGCTGCCGATGGCCGCGCGCAGGTTTGCCACGGTGGCGCCGGCGTCGGCACCCTTGGAGGTCAGGAAGGCCAGCACCGGATCCGCCTGCGCGTCCGACAGGCCGACCCCGTCGATATAGGCGCCCG
>Ga0208328_1000052_pt1 | contig 70202 bp, 63 predicted proteins | sample DeeseametaMP2633_FD_184170 | JGI IMG/M metagenome (GOLD analysis project Ga0208328, IMG submission 184170) | Marine microbial communities from the Deep Atlantic Ocean - MP2633 (SPAdes) | ecosystem: Environmental > Aquatic > Marine > Unclassified | place: Northeast of Antigua and Barbuda, North...
CTTCGAACGTGACACGCTGGCCGTGATCTACGGCCAGGCAACTGGAACATCTCCGACAGAGGTTCCGTCGTGGGTGACATCGGCGGGAGCGCCGGCGCTGAGAGGGGCACAAGTGAGTTTCGCGAGTACCTCCTCGTAGCTGAAGCGGCCGCGGCACCGGAGTCCGAACCGACGACCCGGCACCGAGCGTGGCCGCACTCGATCAGGGCTCTGACACACCGGCCCGTAGCACCGGGTCTACGGTCAGCGACGAGCGGAGGTCTCGGACAATGCTGTCTTCGAGCGCCGGTATCACCCGCGATGTGATCGATCCGTTGTAGGCACCGGGTGCTTGGCGCGGATTGGCATGCCCGGTGCCGTGCATGCGCACAACTCGCAGAGTGCCGTCGGTGCCGCCGGACCGTTCGAACAGGATTCGCTGGGAGTAGTCGACATCGACCACGTTGTCCGCCGCCGCCCGTGCCGGACGCAGGAACACGATTGCGGGCCTGGGTTTGTCGGCGACGGTTTCGGCTAGAGCATCCAGATTGTCCAACGCACCGGATGCCACGATCGTCCTGAACTGAGATTCGATGAAGCCGTTGCTGGCAACCGTTGGATTGAGAATCTTGTCTATCATGACCTGTTCGAATGCTTCGCCCGCCGCAGCGAAATCGATTCTTGGATACCACATCGAGTGCATGTCGACGTACCTGTCCTTACGGGCAGCCATCTCGACTATGGAACGGAGCGAACGACTTTCTCGTGCTCCCGGCAGCCAGCCGATCCAGCGCAGGAGATCTTGCCCGGCGTCGCGGGCGTCGCCGCGTACTGCATGCAGGTCCAGCGGTGTGCAGTCCAGAACCACCCCACTCAATACACGGTCGGTGTCCTCGTAGATGTGCTGTGCCACTTCGAGAGCGATCACGCCGCCCATACTGTGGCCGACCAGTACGATGTTGCGGACACCCTCGGTGCGGGCACGCCGAGCAACGAGATCGCTTATGACTCGAGTGTCTATGCCACGGTTGTCGAACGTCACCGACCACACCCGCCCGATCTCGGTGAAGCTCGTCAGTGCTCGGGCGGTCGGCGCGCCGTCTACGTTGCCGAGCCCGACCAAGTCGACGACGGCAGTCGTACTGTCGGCTGGGTCCGCTGCGTCGTATATCTGGTCGATGCTCGGTTCGGTCTGGGCTAGACGGCGTTGCTCGGGTGCGACGTCCCACCGCCAGTACATGCCGGCCAGGACGAGGATTGGAACGAGTCCGAGAGCGAGATACAGCGCGGCACGGCGTGTGCGCCCGAGGAAAATCCAATTGTGCCCCAACCGCGTCGAGGCCAGCCGCTCCCTGCGTCGGCCGCCGTCCCACTCCACCGAACACTCCGATCCCGTCGTTCCTACCGTTAACGGTCACTTCAGCGGACGAATTCCACGCTACGCCCGCCACGGTTGGCCCGCCGCCGGTGATTGTCGACATCGCATCGTGCGCATGTGTGCACCTGAAACTGCAAGGCATCCGGCCCTCACACCCTGGTGTCGGACGCCATATGATGTCGAAATGGCCTTTCAGATTATGCTCGCGAAAGCTGTGTCCACCGTCGTCACTGGAGCGGTGGGCGTGGCAGCCTATAACGGCGCCAAGACGCTGATCGCGAAAGCTCCGCTTCGCGAAGCGGCCGTCACGGCGACCGAATGGAGTCTGCGCGGCGTCCGAAAGGCAGAGGAGGGTGCCGAATCTGCTCGGCTTTCCGTATCCGACGTGGTCGCCGAGGCCAAAGAGCGGTTGGGTGAAGAGGTTGCGCCACCGGTAGCCGGTGAAACCGGACACGGTCACAGTCACTGATCGTGTCTTCGACGGTTGTTTCGTTTCGAAGGCCGGACATGCCCGTCGGTGAGTCGGCCACCAGTATCCGGATCGTCTCCGACGCCGCAGGACGCATCAGATTCGAGGTGCCCTGGCTCCGCGCGAGCCCCGGCCGAGCCGTCGCGATCGAGGATGCAGTCGACAGGGTTCTCGGGGTTCGCGCCGCACACGCCTACCCGCGAACGGCCTCAGTTGTTGTATGGATCTCACCGACACGCATCGACCGCGCCGAGCTGATCGCGGCGATCGAGACCGGTTGCGAAGTCGAGTGGTCGTATGTTCCCGAACGCACCCCGCGATCGGCCGATGTCGGCAGCGCCGAGGTCCTGCGAATGGCTGTCGGTGGAGCGGCGCTGGTTCTACTGGGTTTTCGCCGCTACGGCTTGAACCGTCCGCCAGTTCTCGGACCGACCAGTCGCCTGGTCGCCACCGGCGCAACCGTCTTCACCGGTTACCCATTTCTCAGAGGCGCCTTGCGCTCACTGTCGGGCAACCGAGGCGCAGGCACTGATGCACTCGTCTCCGCTGCCACCGTCGCCAGTCTCGTGCTACGGGAGAACGTGGTCGCACTCACTGTGCTGTGGCTTCTCAACATAGGTGAGTACCTGCAGGAACTGACTCTGCGACGAACGAGACGTGCGATTGCCGATCTCCTCAACGGCACCCAGGACACCGCATGGGTCAGGCTCGCGGACGGCAGCGAAGTCTCGGTCGACACCGAATCGCTGTGCGTCGGCGACGACGTAGTGGTGCACGATCACGTCGCGGCTCCTGTCGACGGGATCGTCGTCGAGGGGGAGTCCATCGTCGATCAGTCGGCGATCACGGGTGAGACACTGCCGGTATCGGTAGCCGCGGGCGCACGCATCCACGCCGGATCGGTCGTCGTTCGAGGTCGGCTCGTGGTTCGTGCAACCGCCGTCGGAAACGACACGACCATCGGACGCATCATCTCTCGTGTGGAAGAGGCGCAGGAGGATCGCGCGCCGATCCAGACGGTGGGCGAGAATTTCTCACGACGATTCGTGCCGACGTCGTTCCTACTGTCCGCACTCACGCTCGTGGTGACCCGAGATGTGCGTCGCGCGATGACGATGTTGCTGGTGGCGTGTCCGTGCGCCGTCGGGCTGTCCACCCCCACTGCGATCAGCGCTGCGATCGGAAACGGTGCCCGACGCGGGATCCTCATCAAGGGTGGCTCACACCTGGAACTCGCCGGCCGCGTGGACACCATTGTCTTCGACAAGACCGGAACCCTGACCATGGGACGGCCGGTGGTGACGAACGTCGTGGCCTTCGCCGACGACTGGGAACCCGAGCAGGTTCTGGCCTACGCGGCCAGTTCGGAGATTCACTCACGACACCCACTGGCAGAGGCAGTGATTCGCTCCACCGAGGAGCGGTACATCGCCATCCCGCCGCATGAGGAATGCGAAGTCCTGGTTGGGCTCGGGATGAGGACTTGGGCTGACGGACGCACGATGCTGCTCGGCAGCCCGTCACTGTTGCAGGGGGAGAATGTCGCAGTATCGGAGAAGGCCGCGGAGTGGGTCCGCAGGCTGCAGCAGCAGGCCGAGACCCCGCTGCTGCTCGCGGTCGACGGTGATTTGGTCGGTCTGATCAGTCTGCGTGACGAAGTTCGGCCCGAGGCAGTCGACGTCCTGTCACGCCTGCGATCCGACGGAGTGCAACGCGTGCTCATGTTGACCGGAGACCACGCCGAAACCGCGGCAGCGGTGGCGGCGGAACTCGGTATCACGGAATGGCGCGCAGAGGTGATGCCCGAGGACAAGTTGGCCGTGGTGCAGGAACTGCAGCGACAGGGACATGTCGTTGCCATGGTCGGCGACGGCACCAACGACGCTCCGGCGCTGGCGGCCGCCGATATCGGCATAGCGATGGGATTGGCTGGAACAGACGTTGCGGTGGAGACCGCCGACGTTGCTCTGGCAAGTGACGATCTGTACAGGCTTCTCGACGTCCGCGACCTCGGAGGGCATGCAGTGGAGGTCATCCGTCAGAACTATGGAATGTCGATCGCGGTCAACGCGATCGGGCTACTAGTGAGTGCAGCGGGGGCATTGTCACCAGTCCTCGCCGCCATTCTGCACAACGCGTCATCGGTCGCCGTAGTTGCCAACAGTTCACGGTTGATCACGTATCGGCTCGAACCCAAGCGGGCTCAGTACTAGCCCCCTGGTCCTGTAAGACGATCAGACTCTGCGGCCCTCACGCAGCGCGCGTTGTGCCAGGTCGCGGAGCGGTCCGGTCATCGACGCATCGTCGATCTGACAGGTGCTCTCGTCGACGGAGACTGTCCACACGAAACCGTCACGCACGCGCGTGGGCGCGACAGCCGCAGGCTGCGAAAGGATCAGAGGCCGGGCTTGCTCGACGAGGCCACGCCACTCGCGGGCCGACGCCTCGTCGACTATCGCATCCAGGTCCACCCGGGCCCGTCGGATGGAACCAGCGATACCACCCGACCGAACCACCTCGATGAACATGTCATGTCCTTCGCGTCGCAGACTCGTCAGAAGTCGGGGTCGTGCACTGACACTCCCACCGTAGCCCAGGCTCGTTCGACGACCCGTCGAACGTCGGACTCGTTGCCGTAGCGCGACCGCGCAGCCGCAACAGTGGCCGAAGCAAATCCCTCGAAGTCGACCGTGGGCGGCAGGGCAGAATTCGTGGTGACGTCGAACCACACCTGCCCGGCCCTTTCCCAGGCTGCGCCGCCGAGCCCGATAGCGGTCAGCGCGAAGGCGCGGTTCGGTATTCCCGAATTGATGTGCACGCCACCGTAGTCGGCTGTGGTGACCACATAGCTGTCCATATCGGCCGGTTGTGGATCGCGACCGAGTACATCGTCGTCGTATGCGGTTCCCGGTTCGATCATCGACCGGAGTGCTCTGCCCTGCACAGCGGGCAGGAACAATCCCTTCCCCACCAACCACGAAGCCTCGTCAGCACTCTGGCCCAGCGAATACTGCTCGACGAGGACGCCGAACACATCGGACAACGACTCGTTCAGGGCACCTGCCTGGCCGGAATACTCGAGTTGCGAGGAGTACTGCGTGAACCCGTGGGCAAGCTCATGCGCGATGACGCTGAGCGAGGCCGTGAAGCGTCCGAACACCTCACCGTCACCGTCGCCGAACACCATTCGCTCGCCGTCCCAGAAAGCGTTGTCGTAGTCCTGGTCGTAGTGCACCGTCGCGACCAGGGGCAGCCCTCGACCGTCGAGACTGTTCCGCCCGTACACCTGTCGAAAGAACTCGTAAGTCACACCGAGACCCGCGTATGCCTCGTCCACCGATCGGTCACCCGTCGGCGGCTGCCCTTCTCGGCGAACCAGCGTGCCCGGCAATTCTCGGGTGTTCTGCGCGTCGTGGATGGAGCGCATCAATGCTCGGGTGGTATCCGGTGCGCTGTCGCTGTCGATACTCTGCGCATGTGCGCGGCGGTCGAGAAACTCGCGGTCGACCTCCAGCGTGTGGGCTGCGCTCGACGAGGCATGGGGGACCCTGACGCCCTGCCTGTTCTCCGCGGAATGCTCTGCTATCCGCTCCAGCAGGAACGGCGGGACCACGGGACGGATTCGGTCACGCGCAGCGGAAGGTACGGGCATCTGAACACCTTTCGGTCGACGTCGCTAGGACCATAGACGACGGGGCCGACAGATGCGGGGCGGTTTCAGCTTCGCTCTGCGTCCAGCCGTGGCCACTCCTGCGCGGACCACTCGTAGAGAAAGCGCGGGACATCCTCGGCGTTCATCGCGGTGGAGAAGAGATGCCCCTGGCCATGGGTGAACCCCAGCGTCCGTGCCCTGCCGAGGCGGTCCATGTTCTCGACCCCCTCCAAGACCACACAGTGGTCCAACTCCCCGGCGAACTGCAGCATCGCGTGGGCGACCGCCTCACCGATCTTGGTGTGCAACGACGCCGCCAGCGCCCGATCGAGTTTGAAGCCATCGACGGTTACGTGTGTGATCCGAGGTATCGGCGACCACCCGGAGCCCAAATCGTCGAGAAGCACGGTGAATCCGCTCGATCGGAGCGCCGCGACAATTCTGGCCTCGTCGTCGACTCCCGCGCCGCGAGCCGTCTCCGTCACTTCCAGTACAACCGACTTCGGGGACACACCGGACGCGTGTACGGCGCTGACGATGCGGTCCACGCAGTCCAGGCGTTCGAGGTGGTGTCCGGAAATGTTGACGGACAACTTGAGTCCTGGGCGATCGAGGTGCCACTTCACGAAATCGGACAACGCTCGAGACAGTATTCTCAGGTCCAGGTCGACGATGAGGTCGGTGTTTTCCACCTGCTCGATGAACTCCCCGGGAGTGAGCAAACCTCGGGTTGGATGCTCCCATCTCGCCAGTGCCTCGAGAGCGAACACGCCGCTGGTATGCAAATCGACGATCGGCTCGTACCACGGGGTGATCTGTCCGTTGTCCACAGCCGCGGTGAGCTCACTCGAGGTAGCGGGATTCGCGGCGACCCGTGCGCGATCCCTTTGGGTATCGAGGTGTTCTTCCACCATGACCGCGAGTTGTTCGAGTAGGCGAAACTTCTCCGGCGACAGGGTCCGCGGCAGCACGTCGAGGATGCACAGAGTGCCGATCGGTACCGATTCGCGGCCGAACAGCGGGATGGAGGCGTAGGCGCGTAGCCCTGACTCTCGCAGCACTTTCAGGAGTGAATCGGTGGGGTTCCCGAACGCCCGTGCTGTGCTCCGACGAGCGCCGTTCGGCGAATCGACATCCTGAACGACAATGGGTCTGCCTTGTTCGACCACCGCATCGCATGCCGCGCTCGACCGGGGAATGACCTGTCCGCGAACCGCATCGGAGCCGTGGGCTACCAGCGTGTATTGGTTGCAGTCGTCGAGGATGTTGACCAGAGCTACAGGGAAATCCAGAGCCCGTGCCGTAACTTCTGCGGCGTTCTCCAGCGCGGGCGATACCGCTGCGAAGTCCAGATACTTGTGGGCGGACTCGCTCTGCCTTTGGTCGCGAGATCGGAACAAAGCGCCTCCATCATTGCGCGGCGCATCGCCGAGCAGAACGAATCATCCCGACTCCGGAGAAAGTATCTCAGATGGTTCACCGAGCGCTGCAAAGCGGTCGTTTCGGGCATTTGTGCTGCACAACCAAAGCTGCGTCGGACGCCGGGCTCGACGTGACGCAGGCTACAGTCGAACTCGTAACCAGTGCGAACGAGAAGCACGAACCGGGGGAGTGGTGACCGTGAAGGGCACAGCACATGTCGACGGCGCAGCAGACGTCATCGTCGTCGGAGCCGGCCTGGCCGGACCGGTGGCCACCGCCGAACTGATATCGAGGGGTAAACGCGTCATCCTCCTCGACCAGGAGAACGAGGCCAACCTGGGTGGGCAGGCTTTCTGGTCGTTCGGTGGCCTGTTCTTCGTCGACAGTCCCGAGCAACGAAGGCTCGGTATCAAGGACTCCTACGATCTGGCCCTGCAGGATTGGATGGGCACCGCGGGCTTCGACCGTGACGAGGACGCCTGGCCTCGACGCTGGGCGCAGGCGTACGTGGAGTTCGCGGCCGGGGAGAAACGAAGTTGGCTGCGTGAGCGCGGACTGAAGATCTTTCCGCTCGTCGGGTGGGCCGAGCGGGGTGGGTACGGTGCAACGGGTCACGGCAACTCTGTGCCGAGATTTCACATCACCTGGGGCACAGGCCCCGCTCTCGTCGAGATCTTCGCTCGTACTGTCCGTCAGGGGATCGAACAGGGATTGGTGACGATGGCGCACCGACACCGCGTCGACGACATCGTCGTCACCGACGGTCGAGCCACCGGTGTTCGCGGCGTCGTCCTCGAACCGTCCTCGGCCGCCCGCGGCGTCGCGTCCTCGCGCGAGACGCGTGGCGAGTTCGAGATGGAGGCAGGGGCGGTGATCGTCACCTCCGGCGGTATCGGCGCCAATTGGGAACTCGTGAAGCAGAACTGGCCCGCACGTCTCGGATCTCCGCCGAAGCACATGCTGACTGGCGTGCCGGCGCACGTGGACGGTCGCATGCTCGAAATCAGCCGCAATGCCGGCGCCAGCGTGATCAATCCGGACCGAATGTGGCACTACACAGAGGGAATCACCAACTACGAGTCGATCTGGCCGAACCACGGCATCCGGATTCTGCCCGGGCCATCCAGCCTCTGGCTGGACGCGACGGGCAAGCAACTGCCCGCACCACTGTTTCCGGGTTTCGACACACTCGGCACGCTCGAGCACATCGTCCGCACCGGGTACGACTACTCGTGGTTCGTACTCGATCAGAAGATCATCGAGAAGGAGTTCGGGCTGTCCGGTCAAGAGCAGAACCCGGACCTCACCGGCCGCAGCGTGCGAAAGCTGCTCGAACGAGTTCGATCCGGAGCCCCGGGTCCGGTGGAGGCGTTCAAACGTCGGGGTGAAGATTTCGTCGTCGCGGACTCGGTCGACGAGCTCGTGGCAGGGATGAACAAGATCGGCGAAGTCCAGCTGGAAACCTCGGCGATCGAAACTCTGTTGACGGCCAGGGATCGGGAGATGGACAACGACTTCAGCAAGGACCTGTCCGTGTCGGTGATCCACGCCGCCCGGAAATACAAGGGTGACAGGGCGGCGCGGATCGCGGCGCCCCACCGCATGTTGGATCCGAAGTCCGGTCCGCTGATCGCCGTCAAGCTGCACCTGCTCACCCGCAAATCGCTCGGCGGCTTGCAGACCGACCTCGACTCGCGTGTTCTTCGGCCCGATGGAACACCGTTCGAGGGATTGTTCGCCGCTGGTGAGGTAGCGGGATTCGGCGGCGGAGGGGTGCACGGATACCGTTCGCTCGAAGGGACCTTCCTCGGTGGTTGCATCTTTTCCGGCCGGGCCGCCGGTCGCGCGGCAGCCCGCTGAGGACCTCGTGGTCGGCGTCGTCGGACCGGGCGCACGACTTCGGTGCCGATGGTCGCCGGTCGGCCTCTAGGCTCGTTGTCATGAACGGTGATCCTGATGGTCGGCTCGAGCGGCAGTCGATCGACTCGGCCCTCGCCGAGTTCGTCCCTCGGCGCGTCGCCATCGAGGACCGTCGTGCGGCCGCCGTCGCGGTGACCATCGGCGGCCCCGTGGGGCAGCGCCGGATGCTTCTCACGATGAGGCCGGTACAGCTTCGCGCGCATCCCGGGCAGTTCGCTCTGCCGGGTGGTCGTATCGACCCAGGAGAGACGGCGGAAGAGGCTTGCCTACGTGAGCTCGAGGAAGAACTCGGTGTCGCGGCCGAACCGTCGAGCATCCTCGGTCGACTCGACGACTTCCTCACCCGCTCGGGCTACGTGATCACTCCGTTCGTGGTGTGGATCGGTGACTCGCTGGGCGATGTCGTGCCCAGTCCTGACGAGGTGGCGACCGTCTACGAGGTGCACGCGCACGAGCTCGACACCGACCCTCGATTCGTCTCCATCGCGCAATCCGACAGGCCGGTCGTGCAGTGGCCGTTCCGTGGCTCCCTGGTACATGCTCCGACCGGTGCGATAGTGCACCAGTTCAGGGAAGTCGTGCTACACCGTCGGCATACTCGCGTGGCACACTTCGAGCAGCCGGTGTTCGCGTGGCAATGACGTGCGGCGACGTGGTCGGATTTCGACGGCGGGCGCGCAGCAACTTGGGATCGAGGTGGGCACGGTGAGCATTCCGCACACAGGGCTCAGCGACCGCATCGTCACCGTGCCCAACGTGCTCAGCGTGGTCCGACTGCTGTTCATCCCGTTGTTCCTGTATCTGTTCCTCGTACTCCGCGCGGACGGGTGGGCTCTGGCGATACTGCTCACGAGCGGCGCAACCGACTGGCTGGACGGCAAACTCGCTCGCGTGCTCGACCAGTCCTCGCGGATCGGCGCACTGCTGGACCCGCTCGTGGACCGTTTGTCCGTGGTAACGACGCTCCTCGCATTCGTTGTCCGAGGGATAATCCCGTGGTGGGTGGCGGCAATTCTCATCGGCCGGGACCTGATCCTGGCCGCAACGCTACTGATCTATCGACGACGAGGTCTCCCACCGCCGGAGGTCATATACCTCGGCAAAGCAGCGACGTTCGTCATCATGATCGCGCTCCCCGTGCTACTGGGATCCACCGGCGATTCGACGATCGCGCAAATACTGGCACCGATCGGGTATGCCCTGATCATCTGGGGAACCGGACTCTACATATGGACCGGCGCCCTCTACACCTACAAAGCCATGGGCATTGCCCGAGCCGTGCCCAGGACATCGGATCGGTCAGCCCGCGATGCGTGATCCCGTCCGCCGCAATCCCGTTCCCTCGCTTCTACGCTCCCTGATGTCGGAGCATCTCGATCCCGGTTACGCGGCAGCAGCGTCGAAAAAGCCCCGCGGCGGCAGGCCCAACAAGGCGGACATCGCGGTGGCGGTTCTCGGGGCCTTGCTCGTCGGCTGCGTTTTCGGGATTGCGATGTCTCAGCTGGCCTCGAACAACGTCGATGGCTCCGGTGAGCGAGGTGACATTCTCGCGAGCGTCCGCGCCGCGCAGGACCGAGCTGCCGCCCTCGACGACAATCGTCGGGAGCTGGCCGAGGATCTCGAAGCGATTCGAGCGGCAGCGCTGACCGACGACGCAGCGGGTGAAAGCGTGCTGACCGAGCTCTCCGCGCTGGAGATCGCTGCCGGCGCGGCGACGGCCTCAGGTCCGGGCATCGTGGTGACGGTGGCCGAACCTCCGACGCCGGTGAACCTGTCGGACGTGTCGAGCCCCGTGCGGGGATCGTCCGAGGCCGCGGTTCTCGATCGAGATCTGCAGGTTCTCGTCAACTCTCTGTGGGTCAGTGGCGCCGAGGCCGTTACCGTCGACGATGTACGCATCGGGCCGGGCGTCACCATCAGGCAGGCAGGAGGTTCGATGTTGGTCGACAACCGACCTGTCTTCGCTCCCTACACGGTGGCCGCGATCGGATCACCCAGCCAGCTGCAGGCGCGTTTCGCTGTCAGTGACGCCTACCTGCGCCTGTCCGCATTGGCGCAGCTCTATCAGGTCGGCTTCGATGTCCGCGTCGCCGACGAACTCGACATGCCGGCCTCGGTGGTGCGCACGATTCGGTCGGCGACCCCAGGAGGACAGCCGTGAGCAACGGGAGAACGTGAGCGACGAGAGAATGGGCGAGGAGAACATGCGCAAGGAGGATCAGATCGAACAGGGCGACGAACTCGGCACGCATGCGGCGGTGGGGCGGTCCGGTCGCGGCGGTGTTCTCGTGGCAATGGCGGTCCTGGCTCTGTGCATCGGTGTCGCGGTCGGAACGGTTTCCGGACCGCAGGTGCCGGCCAGCTTGGCTCCATATCTTCCCATCGCGGTCGTGGCTGCGCTCGATGCGCTGTTCGGGGGAATCCGCGCGTTTCTCGACGGCATCTTCGACTCCAAGGTGTTCGTGGTGTCCTTCGTTTTCAACGTGCTCGTTGCAGCTCTGATCGTGTGGCTCGGCGATCAACTCGGTGTCGGCACTCAGCTCTCGACTGCGATTGTGGTGGTCCTCGGCATCCGAATCTTCGGCAACGCCGCGGCTCTGCGTCGTCGACTGCTCGGTGCGTGAGGGCGTCGTGACCGAGGACGGCAGGCACAAGCTCCGCAGACAGCATTTCCGCAGCGATCGCATACGTGGGCTCGTCGGCACGCGGCCCAGGTCGATTCTGTTCGGCTCCCTGACGATTGTGTTGATGGTCTTGCTGGGCTTCGGGCTGGTGGTTCAGGTTCGGGAGAACGACAGCAGCGACTCCCTCGACGCGGCAAGGCCGGCCGACCTGCTGGTTGTACTCGACAACGTCGGACGCCGAGAGGCGGCTCTGCGGGAGGAGATCGCCGATCTCGAGGCGACGTTGGCCGCCCTGGATCGCTCCGATTCAGGTGGTGCGGCGCTGGCCGATGCCCGTGCACGGCTCGAGTCGCTGTCTATCCAGGTGGGCATGACCGCTGCGACGGGCCCGGGTGTGGTGGTCACGGTATCCGATCCTCATACCGGAATCGGCTCGGACGTCTTGCTCGACGCTCTGCAGGAACTACGAGCGGCAGGCGCGGAGGCGGTCCAGATAGCGGGTGCAGATGCAGAACCGGTCCGTATCGGGGTCGAGTCGTGGATTGCCGGAAAGGCGGGGGGAGTGATCGTCGACGGCGTCGAGATGTCCGCACCGTTCGTGTTCACCGCGATCGGCGAACCCGCGACTCTCGCTGCTGCCCTCGACATACCGGGTGGCGTCATCGACACGGTTGCTCGCAACGGCGGACGCTGCGATGTGGTTCGATCGGACCTGGTCGAGGTGTCCGCCTTGCGGGATCCTCGTCTGCCTCAATACTCTCAGCCCGGAAACTAGCTCTGCTCCGACAGGACGAGCTCCAACCGCCCGAAAGGAATGCAGACGTGAGTGAGATCTCCCCGCCGGCCGACCTGCTGTACACACCGGAACACGAGTGGGTTCAGCGAACCGCGCCGACCACCGTGCGCGTCGGGATCACCGACTACGCGCAGGGGCAGCTCGGTGACGTGGTGTTCGTGCAACTGCCCGCCATCGGTGACGAGGTGACCGCGGGATCGTCGATGGGAGAGGTCGAATCGACCAAGAGCGTGTCGGACGTTTTCGCGCCGTTGACAGCCAAAGTCATTGCCGTGAACGAGGATCTGGACACGAGCCCGGAAAAGGTCAACTCGGGTCCCTACACCGAGGGCTGGTTGGTCGAGCTCGAGGTCGAATCGGCGCAAGCGTTGGACGAGTCGGTGGCGCAGATGCTCGACGCCGACGGATATGCTGGAATTACGGCCGGGTAACTTCGCCCGCTCGGACACCGTCGACCGCTTACACACGTGCCCGTTCGCAAGGTACGGTCGTCAGGTGTAGTTGCCGTGGCCGAGTAGCTGTGTGATCTGGCACAGGTCCGCATGATTTGTTGAACAAGCAGGTTGATTACTGCGTACAGGTTGATTACTGCGTAACCCTGGTGGTTCCAAGCCCGGGCGATCGGACTGAGAAGGAGAAACGGTGAGCGAGAACGACAACGACGGCATCTACGGAGAGTCGCCGGCGGAGACCACTTCGGTATTCCGCGCGGATTTTCTCCAGGAGCTCGATAAGTCGGCAACGAGCCAGACTGCCGAGGCTCCGGTGTCGGGCGTGGAGGGCTTGCCGGTCGGGTCGGCGCTGCTCGTGGTCAAGCGCGGCCCCAACGCTGGGTCTCGTTTTCTGCTCGACCAGCCGACCACCTCGGCTGGTCGCCATCCCGACAGCGACATCTTCCTCGACGACGTGACTGTCAGTCGTCGTCATGCCGAGTTCCGTCAGGACGAAAACGAGTTCCAGGTTGTCGACGTCGGCAGCCTCAACGGAACCTATGTCAATCGCGAACCGGTCGACTCGGCAGTGCTCGCCAATGGTGACGAGGTTCAGATCGGCAAGTTCCGCCTGGTCTTCCTCACGGGCCCCCGCGGCAGCGCTGGTTCGCAGGTCGGCGATTCGTCTGCGGGTGCAGGCAGCCAGTGACCGCCGTCGGGCAACAGTCTCCCGGGGGGATGTCGATAGGCTCCGTCCTGGATCGGCTTCGGCCCGACTTTCCCGATGTGACAATTTCCAAGATCAGATTTCTCGAAGCCGAGGGATTGATCTCGCCTGAGCGAACACCGTCCGGTTACCGCCGGTTCTCCATCGCGGACTGCGAGAGGCTGCGGTACGTGTTGACGGCTCAGCGAGATCAATACCTTCCGCTGAAGGTGATCAAGGAGCAACTGGAAGCGATCGACAGTGGGGTTGCGCGGGTGGAAAGTGCCGACCCTGCTCCGCGGAAACCCCGGACTCTCAGTGTGGCGCCGGGTGAAGTGTCGCCGGAAGAATTTCTCCCGGATCGAGAGGTTCGAGTGAGCAAGTCCGACCTGTTGGAACGCGCCGGTATCGAGGACTCGTTCATGACCGAATTGCTCCGGGCGGGGTTGATCACGCCGGGGCAAGCCGGGTTCTACGACGAGGATGCGGTGACCCTGGCTCGTACCGCCCACGCGATGTCGCAGTTCGGACTCGAAGTGAGACATCTCCGGGCGTTCAAGCTCGCCGCCGATCGCGAAGCCGGCCTTGTCGCGCAGATCGCCGGCCCTGTCGCCAAGGGTCGTGATGCCGGAGCCCGCGATCGTGCCGAGGAGATGATTCGCGAACTCGCGGCACTGTCTCTCACACTGCACACGTGTCTCGTCAAAGCTGCGGTGCGTGGCTCGCTCGATCGGTGATCACGGTGCTCGCAGAATGCCAACACCGCTCGGCCGCCGGTTTCCCATAGACTCGAGGGCAGTCGGGTCGCCCTCGGACCACCGGCCAGATTCTCAACGCATGTGGGAGGCAGTCACCATGAGTGAAATGCGTGTAGTAGGCATTCGCGTCGAGCAGCCCCAGAATCAACCGGTGTTGCTACTCCGCGAATCCGACGGCGATCGCTATCTGCCGATTTGGATCGGGCAGACCGAGGCCGCAGCGATCGCGCTCGAGCAGCAGGGTGTCCAACCGGCACGGCCATTGACTCATGACCTGATCAAGGAACTGATCATCGCTCTCGGTCACACGCTCAAGGAAGTTCGAATCGTCGATCTGCAAGAGGGCACGTTCTACGCAGATCTCGTCTTCGACAAGGACGTCAGGGTGTCGGCTCGGCCGTCCGATTCCATCGCCATCGCATTGCGGGCGGGTGTGCCGATCATCGCCGAAGAGCCGGTGTTGGCGGAAGCGGGACTGTTGATGCCCGACGAGCGCGAGGACGAGGTCGAAAAGTTCAAGGAGTTTCTCGAATCCGTATCGCCGGACGATTTCAAGGCCACGGACGGTTGAAGGGTCATTCCGGTAACGGATGAGTCTCAACCTCAACTTTAGGTTCAGCCTTACGGCGCGTTGCGTTGACCCTCTCCCTGCTGACCCATAGCGTCTCTTTTGTGAGTTCGCAGTCGGTGATCGTATGTCGCCGATCCGTCCCGGGGAGTAGTCTGGCCTGGTACGCGGAATGGAACTTCACGTTGCAGTAGGCCGGAATTCGCATCCGGCCGGGGCGAGATCACTCGCCTCGCGCAGTGTCGAGACATTCGAGAGGGAGCAGTCAGTGGGAGATACGCCGCAGGAGCACCAGAGTTCAGCGAGCGCTGCGCCGGGGGCCGATGCTTCTGCGCCGAGGGCCGCGAGTTCCGGTGACATCCAGCCCGGATTGTTCCCAGATGATTCGGTGCCTGATGATCTGGTGGGTTACCGAGTCCCGAGCGCATGCCAAATCGCTGGTATCACCTATCGCCAGCTCGACTACTGGGCACGAACCGGTCTCGTGGTTCCGTCCATCCGCGGTGCAGCCGGCTCGGGGAGTCAGCGGTTGTACTCGTTCAAGGACATGCTGGTCCTGAAGATCGTCAAGCGCCTGCTCGACACCGGTATCTCCCTACAGAACATCCGTGTCGCAGTCGACCACCTCCGTCAGCGTGGTGTCGGTGATCTTGCGAACATCACCCTGTTCTCGGATGGCACGACCGTGTACGAGTGCACGTCCGCTGAGGAGGTCGTCGACCTGCTACAGGGTGGTCAAGGTGTGTTCGGTATCGCCGTCAACGGTGCCATGCGTGAGCTGACCGGCCTCATCGCCGACTTCCCTGCCGAGCGAGCCGACGGTGGCGAGTCGGAGACCAGCCCGGAGGACGAGCTGGCATCGCGTCGCAAGAATCGCGCAAGCCGCAAAACAGGCTAAACTCATCGCTACGTCGCGCAGGCACGGGAGAGTTCCGGGATCGCCAGTTCCGGACGCCGAAGGAGCAATACCTCCCCGTCAATCTCTCAGGCACCCGGACCGTATCTGCTTCGGCGACTCTGGAAAGTGGTGGAAGAACCACCCGCCCAAGGGGAAAGACGCTTAGGCTGCACGGCCGACGGTGATCGAATCTCTCAGGCGCTCGTTGAGACGAGCATGCGACAGAGGGGGAGGACTGATCGCGCAACCGCGCGAAAAGAGCCCACCTTCTGCACGCACACCTTGGAGCCTCTCGTGACCGAACAGATTCCCCGCTCGTCCTTCGCCGATCGGCACATCGGTCCCGATCGACTCGAACTTGCGCGCATCCTCGATGTCGTCGGAGTGGAATCGCTCGAGCAACTGGCCGCACGAGCCGTTCCGGAATCGATCCTCGACCATTCGGTCGACGGGGTGGCCGACGGCCTCGACACACTGCCGACTGCCGTGGGTGAACACGCTGCGTTGGCCGAACTCGCCGAGATTGCCTCGAAGAACGTCGTCGCGACGTCGATGATCGGACTCGGCTACTACGACACCCTGACCCCGCCGGTTCTCACTCGGGGCATCCTCGAGAACCCCGCGTGGTACACCGCGTACACGCCGTACCAGCCGGAGATCAGCCAGGGCCGTCTCGAAGCCCTGCTGAATTTCCAGACGATGGTGTCGGATCTGACGGCGATGGATGTGGCGAACGCGTCGATGCTCGACGAGTCCACGGCAGCAGCCGAAGCGATGACGTTGCTCCGGCGGGCCAATCGAAAATCGGCCTCCCATCGCTTTCTCGTCGACAACGATGTCTTCCCGCAGACACATGCTGTCCTCGCCACCCGTGCAGAACCCCTGGGAATCGAACTCGTTCGTGCCGACCTCTCGCACGGCCTTCCCGATGGTGAGTTCTTCGGAGTTCTCGCGCAGATACCGGGTGCGTCCGGAGCGCTCGTCGATCATCGCGACCTCGTCGCCGCAGCCCATGAGCGCGGCGCTTTGGTGGCTCTCGGCGCGGATCTGCTAGCGCTGACGCTCGTCACCCCACCCGGGGAGTTGGGTGCAGATGCGTGTTTCGGCACCACCCAGAGATTCGGTGTTCCCATGGGATTCGGCGGACCCCACGCCGGCTATCTCGCGGTCGGCTCATTACTCGCTCGGCAGCTGCCCGGCCGTCTGGTGGGAGTTTCGGTGGATGCCGACGGCAATCTTGCCTACCGCCTTGCGCTCCAAACTCGGGAGCAGCACATCCGCCGTGAGAAGGCGACCTCCAATATTTGCACCGCACAGGTGCTTCTGGCCATCGTTGCAGCGATGTATGCGAGTTACCACGGCAGCGAGGGATTGCGGTCGATAGCTCGACAGGTCAATCTGCATGCACTCACGCTTGCCGACGGGTTACGCACAGCTGGTCTGACGTTGGCGAGCGATAACTTCTTCGACACGGTCACCGTCGACGTTCCCGGGCGCGCTCGGACGGTCGTGGAGGAAGCGAAAGCGGCCGGTATCAACCTGCTGTTCGTCGACTCGGACACCGTCGGTGTCTCCTGCGACGAGGCGACCACTACGGACCACGTCGATATTGTCCTGGCAGCATTCGGGGCCGTCCGGTCAGACGGCGACCACGCCCCGTCTATCCCAATGCCACTGACGCGGACGTCGGAGTTTCTCGCCCATCCCGCCTTCACCCGCCACCGCACCGAGACGGCGATGCTGCGTTACCTTCGCGCCCTGTCCGACAAGGACATTGCGCTCGACCGCAGCATGATCCCCCTGGGCTCGTGCACCATGAAGCTCAACGCCACCGCCGAAATGGAGTCGATCACCTGGCCGCAGTTCGCGCGCCTGCATCCTTTTGCGCCGGACGAGGACACCGAGGGCATCCGCTCCGTGATCACCGACGTCGAGAAGTGGCTGGTCGACATCACCGGATACGACGCGGTCAGCATTCAGCCCAACGCCGGTAGTCAAGGCGAATATGCCGGTCTCCTCGCCATCCGCAGGTACCACCTCAGTCGCGGGGACGACAGCCGCGACGTCTGTCTGATCCCATCGAGCGCGCACGGGACCAATGCTGCGTCCGCTGTGATGGCGGGTATGAAGGTCGTCGTGGTCGGCTGCCGATCCAACGGCGACGTCGACGTCGATGACCTGCGCGCCAAGATCGCGGCCCACGCGAACAGCCTCGCGGGCATCATGATCACCTATCCGTCGACCCACGGCGTCTACGAGCACGAGATCGACGACATCTGCGCGGCGGTGCACGACGCGGGTGGCCAGGTCTACGTCGACGGCGCCAACCTGAATGCGCTTGTCGGACTTGCCCGACCGGGGCGTTTCGGCGGAGACGTGAGCCACCTCAACCTGCACAAGACGTTCTGCATTCCCCACGGCGGCGGCGGACCGGGCGTCGGTCCGATCGGCGTTCGGTCGCATCTGGCGCCGTACCTACCCGGCCACCCGCTGCGTGCCGAGCTCGGTGACGGGCCCACGGTGTCCGCTGCACCGTTCGGCAGTGCGTCCATCCTGTCGATCACCTGGGCCTACGTGAGGATGATGGGTGCACAGGGCCTTCGCCGCGCAACCCTGACAGCAATCGCGTCGGCCAACTACATAGCCCGGCGACTCGACGAGCACTTTCCCGTGCTCTACACCGGTGACAATGCGATGGTGGCGCACGAGTGCATCCTCGATCTGCGCGGTCTGACCAAGGCCACCGGCGTCACCGTCGACGATGTCGCGAAACGGCTCGCCGACTACGGTTTCCACGCACCGACGATGAGCTTTCCGGTGGCGGGCACACTCATGGTCGAGCCGACCGAAAGCGAGAATCTCGATGAGATCGACGCGTTCTGCGACGCCATGATCGCGATACGCGGAGAAATCGATCGTGTGGGTAGTGGGGAATGGCCGGTCGAGGACAATCCGTTGCGGGGGGCACCGCACACCGCGCGCTGCCTCGTGGGGGAGTGGACACATCCGTATTCCCGCGAGGAAGCGGTCTACCCGGCAGCAGTCTCCGGTCGCGCCAAGGTATGGCCGTCTGTACGCCGGATCGACGGAGCCCACGGCGATCGAAATCTCGTGTGCGCATGCCCCCCGATAGAGGCATTCGCCTGACCTCCCGAGTCGTGGGCTAGTGGCCGGGTCAGCGATCTTCGGACGTTGTCGCGTGATCTGTCGAGGTGGCCTGTGCCTCGACCTTGCGCACTAGTGCGTGGATGTCATCGTCTCGGGCCATTCGGTGGTCGATGATCACGTTCGCGACGCCGCGCAGCAACGAGTAGGGCTTCCATGTCGTGGGGGCGATGGTGCTGGCGGCGCGTGCTGTGATTCCGTCGGCAATCGATTTCGCGGCCTGCGCGGCGGTGATCCGTTGGTTCAGCGGCCACGGGAGCATGGCAAGGGCGTCGCTGGCCAAGTCATTCTGATCGACGGTGTCGTGAGTCATCGAGGTTTCTACGATGCCGAAGTAGGCCACTCCGGCGGTGGCGCCGACCGCGGCGAGTTCGATGCGCAGTGCGCGCCCGAGTTGTTCGACTGCTGCTTTGCTGATCATGTACGGGGATGCGGCTGCGCCGGGGGTGAACGCGGCGGCCGAGGATACGACGACGACGTGACCGTGGTGTTGGATGACCTGCTCCAACGCTGGGCGGACGGTGTTGAACACTCCGGTCAGGTTGATGGCGATGACACGATCGAAGTCGTCCTCGTCGATGGTCCGCAGCGTCGCAGGTGGCGGTGCGACCCCGGCATTGGCGACCACGACGTCGAGACGGCCGAAGCGATCCACGGTGTGTGCCACCGCTGTTGTCATCCTCGGTCGATCTCGCACATCCGCGGTCAGGGGCAGGGCTCGTTTTCCCAGTGTCCGGGCAGCGGATTTCACCGCTGTCGTATCCACGTCGACTAGCGCGACGGATGCGCCACGCGTATGCAGGATCCGGGCCAAGGCCAGTCCGATGCCTTGCCCACCGCCGGTGATCAAGACGACCTTGCCGTTGACGTCGTAGGCAGGGGAGCGGCTGTCGAAGGGGAACATCAATGTGTCCTAACCGATGCGTGTGCGGGGGAGGGGTCTGTGGCGCCGAGTTCGTATGCGTCACGGTCGAATCGACGGGTTCGGTTGGCGTACTCGAAGCTCCAGTTCGGATACAGGCCGGCGTTCTTGCCCTCGGCGGTGCGGTAGTAGGTGGTGGCGCAGCCGCCGGTGAGCCACACCGTCCTCGCGCTCCGTTCGTTGACTTCGTCGAGAAAAGCTTCCTGTGCGTCTTTGCGGACTTCGACGCGGTCGAGTCCTTCGGTTCGCATGGTCGCCAATGCGTCCACGATGTAACGGATTTGGCATTCGATCATGTAGATCGCGGATTGGTTGCCGACGGCTCCGAACGCACCGAGGGTGGTGAAGAAGTTCGGGAACCCTGCTAACGTCGCGCCGAGATAGCTTTGCGGCCGGGTGGTGTACAGGTCGGCGAGGGTCTGGCCATCGCGGCCGCGAATGCGGGCCTGTACCGCTGGTGGTACCTCGAATCCGGTGCCGTAGATGATGGTGTCGACTCGATGCTCGACACCATCACGGGTGAGGATCGAGTGTTCGCGGATCTCGGCGATGGCATCGTCGATGACCTCGACGTTGTTTTTGGTGAGCGAGGGTAGATACGAGTCGGAGAAGATCGCACGTTTGCATCCGATCATGTAGTCCGGGGTCAACCGCTTGCGCAGTGTCGAGTCGCGGACCTGACAGAGCAGTTGCATCTTTCCCATCGCCTCGTAGGGGTGGCGGAATCGTTTGTCGATGAACCCGACCAGGCCGAACGCTTCGATCGCGGCGTAGTAGCTGCCCCGCAGACCTTTTCCGATGATCGGGAGTCGGGCAATCAGTGCCCGCTCGGCGCGGGAGGTCGCGCGGTCGAGTCGCGGGATGATCCAGGGTGCGGAGCGCTGGAAGACGAGCAAGCGCGCGACGCGCGGTTGGATCTCGGGCACGAACTGGACCGCGGATGCCCCGGTGCCGAGCACGGCGACCCGTTCGCCGGTGAGATCGTGGTCGTGGTTCCAGTGCAACGAGTGGAAGCTCGTACCGGTGAATCTCTCCATACCGGGGATATCGGGGAACTTGGCTCCGCCGTAGACCCCGGTCGCAGAGATCAGGATCCGGGCGGCGAAGTCGCCGCTGTCGGTGTGTACTCGCCAGCGGCGCGACACCTCATCCCATGCGGCCTCGAGAACTTCGGTATCGAACCGGATATGCCGGACGACATCGTGGTCCTGTGCGACAGAGTGCAAGTAGGCCAGAATTTCCGGTTGCTTACCGTAGGTGCGTGACCAGTCCGGATTCTGCGCGAAGGAGTAGCTGTAGAGGTGTGAGGGAACATCGCAGGCACAGCCGGGGTAGGTGTTGTCCCGCCAAGTGCCGCCCAGGTCACTCGAGCGTTCGAGGATGACGAACTCGCCGAACCCCGCATCGCGCAACTTGACCGCAAGACCGATACCGCCGACGCCCGCGCCGATGATGGCGATATCGACCTGCTCAGGCACCGCACCGTTGCGTTGCTGGTTCATAGTGATTCCTTCCGTACCGCAGCCGCTTTGCGCGCTGCAGCAATGAGTCTTCGGCCCGTTCGATGTTCTGGCGAGCGTGAGAAGAGTGGTGAGGTTCAGAGGTCGAGAACCAGGGGCCCGCCATCGGAGCGGGACACGCAGATCAACATCGAAGCTTTTCGTTCGGATTCGAGCAGTCTGTTGTCGCGGTGTTCGACCCGACTGGCGAGTACGCCGATCTTGCAGCTGCCGCAGTAGCCCTGCTGGCACGAGTAGACAACACCGGCCACCTGTTCTCGGATCGCGTCGAGCATGGACTGGTCGGCAGCGACCGATACAGTCACACCGCTCCGCGCAAGCTTCACATCGAACGGTTTGCCACCTACCACGGGCGGAGCCGAAAACCGTTCGGTGTGCATCGATCCCGTGGGATCGATGGCCGAGATCAGTCTCCGCGCGGCGTCGGAGACCGGAGGCGGCCCGCAGACATAGGTTGCGCCTCCCGGATGCAATCGGGTCAGTAGTCGACCGACATCGGGCAGGCCGAACTCGTCGTCCGGTCGAACGTCGACGTCACCGCCGGTGCACGCCTCGAGCTCGTCGAGAAACGGCATGTTCTCCCGGGTCCGCCCGAGGTACACCATTCGCCAGGGTATTCCGCGTGCGTTCGCCGCTTTCACCATCGGCAGGATCGGTGTGATACCGATACCACCGGCGATGAACAGGTACGAGTCGGCGGCTACCATTCTGAAGGCATTGCGAGGCCCGCGTACATGCAGCAGGTCACCTGTGCGCAAGGTTTCGTGCACCTCACGGGATCCGCCGCCACCGTCACCGATCAAGCGGACCGCGATCCGGTACCGGTGGCGATCGGCCGGATCACCGCACAGTGAATACTGACGCTGGCGGCCCGAGGGCAAGAACACATCAAGGTGTGAACCCGGATTCCACACCGGCAAGACTCCGCCGCCCGGCGCCGCCAGCGTCAGGCTCACCACATCCTCGGCTTCGGTCTCGATTCCTTTCACAACAAGATCCATATCGAAGTCGTCGTAGCGCAACGGATTCGGACGAGACAGTAGGGGCGCCAACCCACCTTCGACGAACAACCGCTGATAGGCGGCGAAACCCTTGGTAACCACCCGCAGACTGGTCTCGATCCCGTCGTCCGACGCGGGAGCCGGCGCGCCCCAGCGAGAGGTGAACCCGGCCATCGTCATCACTGCTGTTGCTCGGCTGCGCGGGCCGCCGGAGAGGTCGCCAAGTACTCGAGTGCCTTGTCCAGGCTGCCCATCTGTGAGGGGTGAAACCCCGGCCTGAGATAAACCGGGATCTCGGCCAGATAATGCCAGCCAGTGGGGATGACACCGCGGACGGCTGCGCTGAAGAACTGCCACGGCCATGGCTTGCCCCTGACAGGAGATGGATCGTTGTTGGCCAGGTAGATGGCGGTGCTGAACCACAGGATCGCGATGGCGCTACTGGCCAGAAATGCCGTTCGTGCGCGGCGGGCGTAGCTGCCGTCGACGTACTGGTAAACGTCGAAAACCACCGCGCGGTGTTCGACTTCCTCTGCGCCATGCCATTTGACAAGATCCAGCATCATCGGGTGCATCCCCATCTCCTCGAGATGGTCGGCATCGAGCAACCATTGGCCCAGGACGGCGGTGAAGTGTTCCATTGCCGCAAACAACGCCAGCCGCTCACACAACCACGCATGCTTGGCCCGGCCGGTCAAACCGTGATCGCCCAAGATGCTGTTGACAACGAAATTGAAGCGCTTCAGAACCGGTTCGACCTTGATCCCCTGCGTGATCAGATGCTCGCGAACCCCCTGATGTGACTGCGCGTGCATCGCTTCCTGCCCGATGAAACCGACGGCTTCCTCGTGCAAACGAGCGTCGTCGATCAGCGGCAACGCCTCGGCGATCGCTTCGGCCATTGCACGTTCGCCCTCGGGCAGGACAATATGCGCCACGTTGAAGAACTGCGTCGCGAACGGTTCTCCCGGCAAGTACTGCACCGGGATGCCGTCCCAGTCGAACTGCACGTTGCGCGCGTTGATGGCGTGCGCTTCGTCGCGGGGACGCGCCTTGTCGACCAATTTCTCGAGTCTGCGTGTCATATCAGCTTCCTGTCCACTTCGAGGGTCCTGTATTTCGTTCGACCACGATCAACCCGCCTGCTCAGGTCACAGGTTCGCGCCGTCATCGAGAACCGCACAGACGAAGGCCTGCGCGCCGGGTGCAGCAACGGTGTCGGTTTCCGAACCATACCGGAAGTAAGTAATTCCGTATAGAACTGATTCCGGATATGAACTGTGGGACAATCTCGAGATGGCGCGGGCAACCACAGGCATGTACAACGGGGTCACAGCCGGGCAGCGGCGCAACGAGCGCCGGAAGAAATTGATGGATGCGGCTTTGGAGATTCTGGGTACGCGGGGTTGGTCCGCGATGACTGTCGCCACCGTGTGCGAGGAGGCGAAGGTCGGCCCCCGATTCCTCTACGAAAGCTTCGAAAACCTCGACGCTTTGGCGCTGGCCGTCCTCGATGACATCGTCGCGACCGCGTCCGCCAACACCGTCACCAATCTCGCTGCAGCACCCGACGACACCACCGCGAAAGTGCATGCCGCAGTGAGCACAATGGTGCACGAGTTTGCCGACGACCCGCGCCGAGCCCGCATCATCTTTGTCGAGTCCTACGGCAACGCGGCGATGATGAAACGCCGATCCCACGCACTACACGATGTCGCCGCGTTGATGGCAACGCTGGCGACCACCTTCGTCGACCTACCGAAAGGCGCCGACGACTTCATCGAATCAGGCACGCTGTTTCTTACCGGTGGCGTGGCTGAACTGGTAATCGCCTGGGTCGCAGGCGATCTCACCCTCAGCCGCGAAGAGCTCATAGATACTTGCACCGAGATGATGATGACCATCGGGGAAAATGCGCACGCCATCGCGGAGCGCTTGGCAATCGCACGCCAACATCGGCTTTGAGTGCACCACTTACCTATTTCAGTACAACAGCCTTCGCAGGAGGTCAGGGAGCTCGGGACCGGCCGACGAGCCGACCGTGGTCAGCGAACCTCCGGTGATATCGGCCATGGACTGCAACGTCTCGATGTCCGGATTTTCTCCGATCGAGACGACGTCGATCGACACGGGACGGTTCTGATCCGTCGATGCAGTCAACGCCTCGATGAACCGATCGGACGTTGCGAGGGCATCGTCGTCGGGACCATCGGTGACCAGTAGAACGCTGTTCGGTCTGCCGGCAACGAACCCATCGACCGCGGAGGCGTAGGCGGCCAACATCGACTCGTACGTCGACGTCGCGGCCTCCGGCTGCAACGTGGACGCCGCAGCGATCAACTGCTCGCGCCGCGTGCCTGTGGGCAGAGTTTCGTCGACAGGTCCGGCGGGAACCACAGTTCGGAAGGCTCGGCCGGCGTCGAGGTCACTGCTGTACACCCACAGGCCGAGTTGGGACGAATCGACTACGCTGCCGAATTGCTGGACGAGCGCATCGGTGGTGTTCTGCAGCCTCGTTCGCTCGCCCTCGGCGGTGTCCATCGACCCCGATATGTCGAGCACGATGGTGACCCGACGCGGCGTCGCTGGATTCTGCACCAGGTCCACCATGGCGCGGCGGGCGTCCGGCGAGGCAACTGGGGCGTTCCCCGGGGGCGCCCCCACCTCGAATCCCAAATCGACGAAGACCGGTGTGTTCTCGGTCTGTCGCATGAAGTCGACGAACTGTGCAGCTGCACGGCGGCGGGTCTCGTCCGTCCACTGCCCAGCCAGGACGGCAGCCGGGTGATCTGCCATCGGTGTAGGCCCGGCGGGGGCATAGGCCGTCAGATCGCTCGCGCCGGCATTGCTCAGTTGCTGAGCTGTCACCGGAACGGCATGCGCCTGCGCGGTTGCCGACATGTCCGCGGTCAGACGTCCGAGTGCTTCGTCCGTCGATTCGGGTGTGACCGCCTCGATGCCGAGATCGGTGGTGGCGAGCGCAGACAATGCCGAGACGGCGAGGCCGGAACGTATGCCTTCCACTGCCACCGGTCGATCCGGCTCACCCAGGGACGAGGCAACCACGGCGGCCAAGGCAGAAGTGGTGGAATCGGAGGCGGGACCGACTGGCAACTGCAGGCGTAGCCCACCCCACCCGCCCAGGCCGAGAACGTCCAGAGCATCCGGCGCGCTTTGCAGATCAGGCAGATCGGCCCACCCGATATCCGCACGTGCGAGCGCATCGGTCACTGGAGCCGGGCCGGCCAGGACGACGGGGGAGGTGGCGACAGATCTGGGAGTGCCGTCGATGGACTCGACGGGAACCGCCGCCACCGAGTCCGAGGATCGAGGTATCCACAGTGCAGGTACGGGTCCCAGTGCCGCCTCGTCCCACACCGACGCCCCGGCGCTGATCGCCGCTGCGACTGTGTCGGAGTCCGCGGAGGTCACTCGAACGGAGATGCACTGGTCCCGTACGACGGGTCTGCCGTCCGTGAAGCGCTGCGCCAGCGCAGATACCGGGCCGGAGAGATCCGGTTCGACGACAACAGCTACGACGGCGTCGCCCTCGACACACGTATCGGCAGCCTGAACTCCCTGATCGACAATGCGCTCACGCAACTGGAACCACCCGGCCACGGCGAGCACCATCACGATGATGGTGCCCACCGCGATCAACGGGCCCTTGCTGATACCTCTGCTGATACCTCGGGATTCTCCCGAGGTTCGATGTTGGCCCACGAAGGAAAGGCTACAAGTCCACTCAGCGTGCAGCGGCCTTGTACTCGCGACGGCGGCGGTGCAGGATCGGCTCCGTGTACCCGTTCGGCTGGCTGGTGCCCTGGAAGATCAAGTCACTGGCAGCCTGGAACGCAATGTTGTCGTCGAAATTCGGCGCGAGGGGTGTGTACGTCGGATCCTGGGCGTTCTGGCGGTCCACCACCGGTGCCATGCGCTCGAGCGACTCGCGGACCTGCTCCTCGGTGACCACACCGTGGCGCAGCCAGTTAGCGATGAACTGACTCGAGATCCGCAGCGTGGCGCGGTCTTCCATCAGCGCAACGTCGGCGATGTCGGGCACCTTCGAGCACCCCACGCCATCGTCGATCCACCGCACCACGTAGCCAAGGATCGACTGCGAACTGTTGTCGAGCTCCCGGCGCTTACGCTCCTCCGACCAGTCGGTGGACGGTGCGAGAGGGATTTCGAGAATGTCGTCGATGGTTGCTCGCTTGGCCTTCGCGATCTCCTCCTGGCGGGCGAAGACATCGACCTTGTGGTAGTGCAGTGCGTGCAATGTCGCGGCCGTCGGCGACGGCACCCACGCGGTATTTGCTCCGGCCTTCGGGTGGCCGATCTTCTGCTCGAGCATGTCCGCCATGAGATCCGGCATCGCCCACATGCCCTTCCCGATCTGTGCTTTGCCTTTCAACCCGGTGGCCAGACCCGTGTCGACATTGAAATCCTCGTAGGCGGAAATCCATTTCTGGGCCTTCATCTCGCCCTTGGGGACCACAGGCCCGGCTTCCATCGAGGTGTGGATTTCGTCGCCCGTGCGATCGAGGAACCCGGTGTTGATGAACACCACTCTCTCTTTCGCGGCGTCGATGGCGGCCTTGAGGTTGACTGTGGTGCGGCGTTCCTCGTCCATGATGCCGACCTTGAGGGTGTTCTCCGGAAGTCCGAGAACATTTTCCACGCGCCCGAACAATTCGACGGTGAACGCGACCTCGTCGGGGCCGTGCATCTTCGGCTTCACGATGTACAGCGAACCGGTGCGACTGTTGGTGAGCTCGTTGTCACCGGTCAGCGAGTGCATACCGGTCAGCGAGGTGAACAGGGCGTCGAGTATGCCCTCGGGCACCTCGTTGCCGTCGGCGTCCAGGATCGCATCCGAGGTCATCAGGTGACCCACGTTGCGGACGAACAAGAGCGACCGGCCGTGCAAGGTGAGTTCCGTACCCTCGCCTGGAGTGCCACCGATCGGGGTGTAGCTGCGGTCCTTGTTCAGGGTGCGGGTGAATGTCTTGCCGCCCTTGCTGACTTCCTCGGTGAGATCGCCGCGCATGAGGCCGAGCCAATTGCGGTAGCCGAGAACCTTGTCGTCGGCGTCGACGGCTGCGACGGAGTCCTCGAAGTCCATGATCGTGGTGACGGCGGATTCGAGCAGTACGTCCTTGACACCGGCGGCGTCAGTGGAACCGACGGGGCTCTTCGGATCGATCTGGATCTCGAAGTGCAATCCGTTGTTCTTCAGCAGGATTGCAGTGGGCGCGTCGGGTTGGCCCTGAAAGCCGATCAGCTGCGACGGGTCAGCCAATCCGACGATGTTGCCGTCGGCGAGGGTGACTGTCAGCGACGCTGCGTCGACGACGTACTTCGTGGTTCCGACATGGCTGCCCGAAGACAGCGGGGCGGCCTCGTCGAGGAAGTCACGGGCGAACGCAATGACCTTGTCGCCGCGAACCTTGTTGTACGAGCTGCCCTTTTCGGCACCGTCCGTCTCCGGGATGGCGTCGGTGCCGTACAGCGCGTCGTACAGCGATCCCCACCGAGCGTTCGAGGCGTTGATCGCGAAACGTGCGTTGAGCACCGGAACCACCAGCTGCGGTCCCGCAGTGGACGTGATCTCGGTATCGACGCCGGAGGTGGTGATCTGGAAGTCGGCGGGCTCGTCCAGCAGGTAGCCGATTTCCTTCAGGAAGTTCTTGTAGGCTGCGCGATCGTAATCGGGGCCGGCGTGTTCACCGTGCCAGGCGTCGAGCTTGCCCTGGATCTCGTCACGGACAGCCAGGAGTGCCTTGTTCTTCGGGGCCAGGTCGGTGATTACCGATTCCGCGCCCGCCCAGAATGCCTCGGCTTCGACACCGGTACCCGGAAGGGCCTCGTTCTGGACGAAGTCGTACAGCACCTTGGCAACCTGAAGACCGCCAACACGTATCCGTTCGGTCATGAATCCCTCGCTCTTTCCGGTCACGGGCACTCGAGAGTGCCCCAACGACATCGACATCGATGTTACTCGGCAGTAAGTCCAGCGATTGCATCGACGCTCACCAGTAGATTCTGGCACCGAGCGATCAGTTCCGATCGGAGAGGGGCAGCCCTGGCCATGAGGTCGGTCTGCGCGCGCACGTACTCGGCACGGCCGGCGGGCGTCTCGATGGCTATCGGATCGAGTCCGTACTCCGACAGGTCGTACGGACTCGCCCGCATGTCGATGCCTCTCGCGGACAGCGCGAGTTCGAAACAGTCTGCGACCAGCCGAGATTCGATAAGGGGGGCGAGTTTGTAGCTCCACTTGTACAAATCCATCGTGGCGTGCACGCAGCCTGGCTGTTCGCTTTGTGTTCGGCCCGTCGGCTCGAGGGGGAGCGCGTTGCGTGGGACAGCGTCGCGGGTGAAGAACCTGAAGGCGTCGTAGTGCGTGCACCGCAAGTTCATCGACTCCACCACCTGGTCGGTGCCCTCGTGTCCGAGGCGGAGCGGAACCGAGCCGTGGCGTAGCGCATCGTCACCGCCTCGGTACACCATTGCCCACTCGTGCAGCCCGAAGCAGCCCAGATTCGGTTGCCGCTCCGTCGTCGCGGTGAGCAACCCCAGTGTGAATTCGATGGCGGAACGCCGCTGTTCGAGCAACGACGCCCGCACCCGGTATCCGGCGGGACCGAAACCGAGATCGATCGGTTCGTACGAGGCGAATCCGGCATAGTCCGCAGACTGCTCACCTCCCAGTACGACCCCGTACCCCGGCCCCCATCGCTTGAGGTGACCTGGCTTGAAGCTGTAGTAGGTGAAAAGGAAGTCGAGCACGGGATGATAGGTCCCGCGGCCACGATCTGCCAGGTAGTCGCCGACGAGATGCTCGATGCGGTCGATGTGCGCCGCTCGCGCCACCGTCCACTCCGACTCCGCTACAACGGTGATCATGGTCGTCGATACGTAATCGATGAGGCGTCTCACCAACCGCTTGGTAGCGGACGGCCCTCGGCGAAACCGGCTGCGGACTGAACGCCGATGACCGCGCGCTGATGAAGCTCCGCAAGGGAGCGGGCACCGGTGTAGGTGCAGGTGCTGCGAACACCTGCGCAGATGTGATCGAGTAGATCCTCCACACCAGGGCGGTCGGGATCGAGTCGCATACGTGAACTGGAAATGCCTTCTTCGAACAGTCCCTTACGTGCTCGGTCGAATGCGCTGTCTGTAGCCGTGCGGGCCGCGACAGCGCGTTTCGACGCCATGCCGAAACTCTCCTTGTAGGCGTTGCCGGCAGTGTCGAAGCGCAGGTCACCCGGCGATTCGTAGGTGCCGGCGAACCATGATCCGATCATCACGTTGCCGGCACCCGCTGCCAATGCCAGCGCGACGTCGCGAGGATGCCGGACACCGCCATCGGCCCACACCGATGCGCCCAGCTCGGCGGCCGCTGCGGAGCATTCGGCGACAGCCGAGAACTGCGGGCGACCCACGCCGGTCATCATCCGCGTCGTACACATCGCGCCCGGACCTACACCGACTTTGACGATGTCCGCTCCCGCTGCCACGAGGTCGCGGGTGCCGGCGGCGGACACGACGTTTCCGGCGACCAACGGCACCCCGAGATCGAGCGACTTGATTGCCGTCAGCGCGTCCAGCATCTTCGCCTGATGCCCGTGGGCGGTGTCGATGACGAGCAGGTCGGCGCCGGCTTCTTTCAGCGCCCGTGCCTTTGCCGCGACGTCACCGTTGATACCGACCGCGGCGGCTATCCGCAGTCGGCCCTGGGCGTCCAGCGCAGGTGAGTAGATTCCGGCGCGCACGGCACCGGTTCTGGTGAGTACTCCGGCGAGTGACCCGTCGGGCCCGACCAGCACCGCGAGGCCCTCGTGGACTCCGTCGAGCTTGTCGAATACCGAACGGGGAGTTGCATCCGCCGGCGCCGTGACGAAGTCGGTCGCGGCAACGGTCTGCAAGCGGGCGAACCGATCGACGTCGGCGCACGCGGCCTCGGTGACCACACCCACCGGGCGTCCTGCCTCGACCACGACGACTGCACCGTGTGCGCGCTTGTGCATCAGCGCCAGCGCATCCGATACCGACGCGTCCGGTCCCAGGACCACCGGTGTATCGGCCACCAGATCGCGGCTCTTGACGAACGCGATGGTCTCGACGACCGCGTCGATCGGAAGATCCTGCGGAAGAACCGAGATGCCACCGCGTCGGGCCACTGTCTCTGCCATACGACGACCGGACACGGCGGTCATGTTCGAGACAACGATGGGAATCGTCGTACCGGAACCGTCCGAGGTGGACAGATCGACATCGAATCGCGACGTCACATCGGTTCGGTTGGGAACGAAGAAGACGTCGTCGTAGGTCAGGTCGTAAGCGGGCCGGTGGCCATCGAGGAACTGCACGTTGTGCCAGCGTACCGGTCAGTGTGTATCGACGCGCTCGGCGACCTGCGCTTGCGACCGTGACAACGCGATGGTGGCATACACCATGACCGCCACGCAGGCTGCGATGACGACGAGCGCGAACGCGTCGTCTCTGACGCGTTCGTCCAGAACAGTGATTCCGAGGAACGCGGCGCCGAAGGGTTCACCGATGGTGACAGCCGGCAGTGACGCCGACAGGGGACCGGATTGGAAGGCGCGCTGCTGCAGGTAGAAGCCGAAGGCGCCGCAGCCGACGAGCGCGTACGTCTGCCACGCAGCCAGCGCTCCGAGGCGCTCCTTTTCCACCACGTCCGTCACGAACTTGGTGAAGGCGACGGCCATCCCGAAGAGCAGTCCGCCGGCCGCTCCCAGCAACAGGGCCCGCATTCCGGGGTCGCGCAGTGTCAACCCAGCGATCGTGCAGGCCGACACGAGACCGAGTGCGATGGCGAGCGGGCCGATCCACTCCGCGAACGACGCGTTCGAATGCCCCTCCGTCGGGTCGCCCACCACGATGAACACAGCGAGCGCCAGCGCCAGAGCAAACGCGAGAAACCACGTCGAACGTGTCATCGCGTATCCGGAGAACTTGGCCGACAGGGGGAGCGCGAACAGGAGCATCGACACCAGCAGCGGCTGCACGATCAGCACCGAACCGACCCACAGGGCCACAACCTGAACGGCGTAGCCACCGACGTCACCGATGACCCCGGCCCACCAACGGGGGCTTCGCAGCAGCGATGCCATCAACGATGCACCCTCGGGGACAGCCGCGGCGGCGCTCTGCTGGGCGACCGAGGCGCCGGCGAACAGGAAGGCCGCGAGGAGCGCAAGTACGATCGGCAGCCAGTTCATCGGCGACCGGTTCGGCGCGACCGATGCGTCGGCGACTTCACTCCGGACTTGGACCGAGCAGAACCGGATCGAGCAGAACCGGGCCGAGCAGCACTGCGTGTGCCGGCCGTGGGCCCCTCGTTCGTGGGTGGCGGCGGACCCGGCGGTTGTCGGGCACCGGTGGTGGCGCGGAGCAGCGGACTCGTCGGGCCGACGTCCACGACATCGATCCCGATCCGCGACTGTCCGGCCACGGCGAGGAAGCGCTCGACCTGGCTTTCGGTCACCAGCGTCACCACGGTTCCACCGCGCCCTGCGCGCGCGGTTCTCCCGGCACGGTGGGTGTAGTCCTTTGCATCCTCGGGCGGGTCGACGTGGACGACCAGCGAAACGTGGTCGACGTCGATCCCCCTGGCCGCGACGTCTGTGGCGACAAGCACCGGCACCGACCCGTCGGCGAATTGGGCGAGCGTACGTGTGCGATTCGCCTGTGTCTTGTCTCCATGCAGGGCGGCCGCCGACACCCCGACTGCGAGGAGTGATTCGGTGAAGCGGTCCACAGCGTGTTTGGTACGCAGAAACATGATTGTCTTGCCCTCACGCGCCGCGATAGCCGCCGCAACGGAAGTTTTGTCCTGCTGCGTGACCCGGAAGAAGTGATGATCCGCGGCTTCGACGACCGGGGGCTCCGCGCTGTGCAGCACTGGATTGTCGAGATGCCTGCGGATCAGTTCGTCGACATCGCCGTCGAGGGTGGCCGAGAACAACATGGTCTGTCCGCCAGCAGGAATTCGCTTCAACAGGGCGGTGACCTGGGGGAGAAATCCTAGATCTGACATACGGTCGGCCTCGTCGACCACCGTCGTGGTGATTTGTGCGAGCGAGAGGTGACCCGCGCCGACGAGGTCCTCGAGACGACCCGGTGTTGCGACGACGACATCCACCCCGCGTCCCAGTCTGTCGATCTGGCGCTTGAGGGGCACACCCCCGACGAGGCTCGAGATTCGCAATCCTGATGCGAGTGCGGGTTCTTCGAGCGCACTGTCGATCTGTAGCGCCAGCTCCCTGGTTGGTACCAGGATCAGGCCACGAGGGTGCTGGGGACGGCTTGCGCTACCCGAAAGCCGGTGCAGCAGTGGGAGTCCGAAGGCGAGAGTCTTGCCTGATCCCGTGGGTGCCCGCCCGAGAACGTCTCGACCGGCGATAGCATCGGTGATGGTCGCGGCCTGGATCGGGAACGGGGACTCGACACCCATTTTTCGCAGAGCGTGAATCACGACGGGGCGGAGCCCGAGATCTGCGAACGAGGGCGAGGGGCCGAGCATGAGAAAACACTACCGCCGGTCGACCGCGGCCGGGACCACACTTGGGTCGCCGGCCGCGGATCGAGCGTGCGTCAGGCTTGGACTTCGCTCCGGTCGCCGCTCCACAGGGTGTGGAACTTGCCTTCGGAGTCCACTCGCTCGTAGGTGTGTGCACCGAAGAAGTCGCGCTGGCCCTGCGTCAGCGCTGCAGGCAACCTTTCGGCGCGAAGTGCGTCGTAGTACGCCAGCGACGAGGCGAAGGCAGGTACCGGAATGCCGAGTGAAGCGGCGGTCACGACGACTCGTCGCCAGCTGTCGATCGCATCCTCGATCGCATCTCGGAAGTACGGCGCGAGAATCAAACTCGGCAGGTCGGCATTGTCGTCGTAGGCATCCTTGATGCGGTTGAGGAACCGGGCGCGAATGATGCAGCCGCCGCGCCAAATGGTGGCGAGATCGCCGGGGTGCAGGTTCCAGTCGTACTCGACACTGCCGGCGGCGATCTGGTCGAAGCCCTGGGCGTAGGCAACGATCTTGGAGGCGTACAGAGCTCGGCTGATGTCGTGGGTGAACTGCTCGGCGTCGGACGGCTTTGCCGCCAGAGTTCCTGAGGCGAGACCGACGGCGGCCTTTCGCTGACCGCGCGAGCCCGACAGCGCGCGAGCGAACACGGCCTCCGCGATGCCAGTGACCGGCACTCCCAGATCCAAGGCCGCCTTAACGGTCCAACGGCCGGTGCCCTTCTGCTCTGCGGCGTCGACGATGACGTCGACGAGCGGCTGACCGGTCTTCGCGTCGACCTGGTTCAGTACCTCGGCTGTGATCTCGACGAGGTAGCTCTCCAGATCGCCCTTGTTCCATTCGGAGAAGACGTCCGCAACCTGTGCGGGGGTGTAGTCGAGAGCGTCGCGAAAGAGGTGGTAGGCCTCGCCGATGAGCTGCATGTCGGCGTATTCGATTCCGTTGTGCACCATCTTCACGAAATGACCGGATCCGTCGGGTCCGATATGCGTGCAGCACGGTGTGCCATCGACCTGCGCGGCGATTGATTCCAGCAGCGGGCCCAGCGCCTTGTACGAGTCGGCTGGTCCGCCGGGCATGATCGATGGTCCGTTGAGCGCGCCTTCTTCACCGCCGGAGATCCCAGCGCCCACGAACAGCAGTCCGCGCTCCTTCATCGAAGCCTCGCGTCGAATGGTGTCGGTGTAGAGAGCGTTTCCACCATCGATGATGATGTCGCCCTCTTCCATGGCGCTCGCCAACTCTTCGATCACTGCATCCGTCGGGTCGCCGGCCTTCACCATGATCAGGACCCGTCGCGGCTTCTGGAGCGCACCGACGAATTCCTCGATGGTTTCGGTGCGGACGAAGTTGCCTTCACTCCCGTGCTCGGCGAGAAGTGCATCGGTCTTCTCGATGCTGCGATTGTGCAGCGCGACCGTATGTCCGTTCCGTGCGAAGTTCCTGGCGATGTTCGAACCCATCACGGCGAGTCCGGTGACGCCGATCTGGGCAAGGTCCGTCTTTTCCACTGCTGAGGTCATGGGTACAGCTTTCCTTGCCGAGCCGTCGGAGGAAAGTCGGGGGCTCCTGCGGCTGCGACACCTTCTCGTCCACCGAGCCTGTTCGGGCGCAAACGAAACCGGGCGCCGCCTCGAATTCTCATTCGAGGCGGCGCCCGGTGTGCCGTGCTGTGGTTCAGCGGTCACGCATCAGCTATTGCGTGCGGGACCGTCGAAACCGTCGTACGAACGCTGGTCGGTGCGGCTACGGAATCCGCCCGATCGAGTGTCGTCGCCCTGGTAGCCGCTGGTGCGGGGACGGTCACCTTGGTAGCCGCCGGTGCGGGGACGGTCACCTTGGTAGCCGCCGGTGCGGGGGCGGTCGCCCTGGTAGCCGCCGGTGCGGGGACGGTCGCCCTGGTAGCCGCCGGTGCGGGGGCGGTCGCCCTGGTAGCCGCCGGTGCGGGGGCGGTCGCCCTGGTAGCCGCCGGTGCGGGGACGGTCGCCCTGGTAGCCGCCGGTGCGGGGACGGTCGCCCTGGTAGCCGCCGGTGCGGGGACGGCTGTCGCGGCGGTCACGCGGGCTGGAGTTCTCTGCACGCAGTGCCTCGCCGGTCGGCTTCTTCGCGCCCGTGATGGAAGACAGTTCGGTCGAACCTGGCGAGACATTCACCGAGGTCGCTTTGACTCCGGCCATTCCCGTCAACTTCTGAACCTGTCGACGCTGATTCGGCAGGACGATCGCAACGACAGTGCCCTTTTCGCCGGCGCGTGCCGTACGGCCGGCACGGTGGAGGTAGTCCTTGTGGTCGGCAGGCGGGTCCACGTGCACGACGAGATCGATCCCGTCGACGTGGATTCCGCGTGCGGCCACATCGGTAGCCACCAGAACCGGGGTTCGGCCATTCTTGAATCGATCGAGCACGCGGGTGCGCTGGTTCTGGGCCTTGCCACCGTGGAGCGACTCAGCGGCGATGCCGAGTGCGCGCAGACGGTCGGTGATGCCGTCGCAGCCGAGCTTGGTGCGCGCGAACATGATCGTGCGACCCTCGCGTGCCCCGATCTCGGACAACACGATGTCCTTCTGGCCCCGGTCGACCATGAGCATGTAGTGGTCCATGGTCCGGACACTGGCCTTGCCGTCCTGCGTCGAGTGTTCGACATGGTCGGGCAGGAACTGGCGAACGATGGACTGTACTTCGCGATCGAGAGTGGCGGAGAACAGCATTCGCTGTCCATCTGCCGGAGTGTCGGAGAGTACGGCGCGGACCTCGGGGAGGAATCCCATGTCGGCCATCTGGTCGGCTTCGTCCAGCGCTGTGATCTCGATGGAATCGAGCACGCAAGTACCTTGCCGCAGATGGTCGGCGAGGCGACCCGGAGTTGCGACCAGAACGTCGACGCCGCGACGCAGTTGCTCGACCTGCTTGTTGAATGGGGTGCCGCCGACTGCGGCGCGCACCGTCAAGCCCTGGGCACCGGCGTACGGTGCCATCGACTCGACAACCTGGAAGGCCAGTTCACGGGTAGGGACGAGCACGAGTGCGCGCGGCCGCTTCGCGGATGGGCGGTCGGTATGCAGTGCGAGACGGGCAAGGATGGGCAGACCGAAGGCCAGCGTCTTGCCCGAGCCGGTTTGCGCGCGGCCGAGCACGTTCTTGCCGGCGATCGCGTCCGGTAGAGCCTTCGCCTGGATGGGCGAGGGGATGGTGATGGAGTTTCGTGCGAGCGCCGCGACTACGGGCTCGGGAAGTCCGAGTTGGGCGAAGGTGATGACGTCGGCCGCGACAGACGAATCAGCGCCTGGAACCTCGGGTGTAGCAGAAACGTCGGGTGTACTAGTCAAGACAGCGTGAGTCACGCAGTTGAACCTCTCCGGATTGCGGGCACGCCACAGAGCAACAGCTGTACAGAAACACCCGCGAGAGGGGCACAAAAACAGCTACAACACATTCATGACGAGCCAGGGCACTGTCACCTGGCCATCCATGCGCTTTCTCATATGCGCAAAGTGGGGCTGTTTGTGCCTTCGATTTACTAGGCCGCAATGGCGACCGTGTTCGAGTGTACGCGACCGGTGTTCGATTCACCGACTCGAACGGATGTGAGGTAGCCGACTCTTTTCGACACTCAGTGATGCCGGATGAGTCGGCTGAGTTCGACCAACCAGGGCATCGCAACGAAAATCGTGGGAACGATCAGGATGATGGCGGCCGCGACGTAGGCAGCGGTACCTCTTCGTGCATCGTTTCCTGGCCCAGCGAGGCGTTGTACTCGGATCAGGGTGCTCGGTCCACCTGCGGCGAGTGCTCCTCGCGGTGCAGTGGAGCCCGCGCAGGTGACGAGCGCCCGCGCGAGGGGAGTGGGGCCTGTGGCTTTGACAGCCGAATCGTCGGCTAGGAGCTCTACGAGCAATTGGACACTGCCCAATGCCGATTTGCTTCGAACGATTCGGGGAAACGCTTCGTTGACAGCCGTGAACGCCTCGAGAACGAGGTCGTGACGCGAACGTAGATGCGACCGCTCGTGGCTCAGAATTGCGAGCACCTCGGACGGATCGAGACTGGCTAGAACACCCTCGCTGAGAACTACGCGCTGACGGAGCCCCGGCAGGCAGTACGCGATCGGTTCGACCGCGTCTAGAACACGAACGTCGGCATCGCGGATGCAGGGGAAAGGGCGACCGTTGTCGGTGCTGCGGTCGAGCAGGTCGACAAGCACTCGGTGGCGTGCTCGTCGCCGCCGAGTGCGGACCGCAACTCGAACGATGGAGTACATCAGCTTTGCGCCGATCCCCAGGGTGATGGCGAGCACGACGATGTAAAGGAGCCACAGGGGAAATCCCAGTGCTTCGATCTCGTCCGTAGGCGCTGTCGTAGGTCGACCGTCGGGACCCGGAACGAGCAGTAGACCGCCGATGGCCAGGCCCGAGCTGAACGCCGAGAGGACCGCGGCGATGGCGATTGCCTGCCACAGGACGAGGGCGGCCCGGGGCGCCAAGTGAGTCCACTTCGCACGGCTCAGAAACGCAGGAACCGGCCCCGCGAGCAGCAGGGCGAGTACCGCGAAAACCAGTGCGGTGGTGGAGTTCATTTCCTCACTAACCGAGGGGAGGGGTCAATCGGACTTTCCGTCTGCGACGAGAGCGTGGGAGGGCTCGTCCGATTGTGCCACTTCCAAGGCAGCGAGTGCTTCGCGGAGGGCGGCTGCTTCATCGGCGCCGACTCTGCCGACGAAGTGCACCAGGGCAGCGGCGCGTCCACCGGACTCGGGGGCCTGCGCCAGGGCGTCGACCATGAGGCTGGCAACCAGCTCGTCTCGACCGTGCAGGGGGACGTAGCGATGAGCTCTGTCGTCCCGCTGCTGCACGACAAGTTGTTTCTTGGCCAGACGCTGTAGCACCGTCATCACTGTCGTATACGCGAGCTCACGGTGGGCGGAGAGCGCCTCGTGCACCTGCCGCACGGTCTGGGGCTCCGAAGAATCCCAGAGATGATCCATCACTGCGCGCTCGAGTTCCCCTAGACCAGCCATTCCTCTGAGTCTACGGGTAGTCCGACGCAAATGCGTACTACTCGGGGTAGTACATGAAATGCAACCGTTGTGTGATCCGTCATAGGCGACTCGCCGCCAGTTGTGCGACACCACGCCGATCAGCTGAGAAGAGTGCTTATTCTGCATTCATGTCATGGCCACGACGTCTCGACCGAGTCCGGTGAACTGGCTCGCGTCGCTCTCGCTGGTGAGCGATACGACCTCCGCCGTCGCATCGGTGGCGGGAGTCCTCGGTGCAATCTGGCTCCTTGCGTGCCGAAAGCGCTGGTATCTGCAGCGAGCGCTCCCCGCTTGCCTCCTCGGCGCGGCAGCGGTGACGCTCGCGATCTACCTCGTCGTGGAGAAGCTGTGGCGGCCGTTTCCCGATCCGATCGAAATCCCCATCTACGTATGGATAGGCGTCGCACTCGCGGCCCTGCTACTGATGGTTCCGCGGACGCTCGCCGCTCGGAGGGTTCTCACCCGCGTCGTATCGGTCTTGGCGGCTCTGCTGGTGGTGGTCGCGGCCGCAGCTCAGATCAACATGGTGTTCGCGGCATATCCCACGGTGGGTTCACTGTTCGGCCTCGCCGACGCCAACAGTGTGAGCCTCGATCAGGTGCCCGGACCGGAGGCTGATGTGGTCACCGGCAGCCCCCTCGACACGGTGTGGTCGCCCCCGCCCTCACTGCAGACCGAAGGAGAGCTGACCTCGGCGACGATCGAGGCCACCGCGTCGAATTTCTCGGCTCGCCCTGCCCAGATCTACCTGCCGCCCGCCTACTTCGCCGACCCACGTCCGCTTCTTCCTGTGCTGGTGCTGCTCGCTGGGCAGCCTGGGCAGCCCGAGGACTGGTTGAACGGGGGAAAGCTGGCCGAGACGATGAACGACTTCGCCCGAGATCATGCCGGTCTGGCACCCGTCGTCGTGGTTGCCGACGCGACGGGTTCCACCTTGGCCAACCCGCTGTGCGTGGATTCACCGCTCGGCAACGTCGACACGTACCTCTCGCGCGACGTGCCGACCTGGATCGAGTCGACGTTTCAGGTCGACCCGAACCCTCGAAGCTGGGCCATCGGGGGCCTGTCCTACGGCGGTACCTGTGCAATCCAGATGGCGACCAATCACCCTGACATCTACCCGACCTTCCTCGACCTTTCGGGGCAGATCGAACCGACTCTCGGTGATCGCAGCCGCACCGTGAACGAGGCGTTCGGCGGGGACGAGTCCGCGTTCGAAGCCGTCAACCCGATGGATCTGCTCGAAACGAAGCGGTTCCCCGACTCGGGTGGCGCGTTCGTGGTCGGCGCCGACGACGACGAGTACCGGGCCGGCCAACAGGCGATGTACAAGGCAGCCGAAGCGGCAGGCATGGACGTTCGATACTCGGAAATACCCGGCGGCCACAGTTTCGCAGTCTGGTCCGAAGGTTTGAAGCAACAGTTGCCGTGGTTGATGCAGAGAGTAGGTCTGATCTCATGACCGGTCCCGTCGACAGTGCCCCCGAGATGGCGTCCGACAGTGTCCCCGAGGACGCGGTTTCCACGCCATCGTGGTTCGCCCGCCGCAGCGCCCGAGTCGAACATGCCTGGCGCGCTGTATCGCGGCAATTCGTGCGACTGCGCGCACTCGTGGTCTTCGGCGCAAAGGGTGCACCGATCAGCATCGCTTTGTTCTTCGTCGTGTCCGCTCTGGGCGTGCTTGCACTGTTGATCGGCGGGGACACGGTCCGCAGACAGCTCGCCCTGGGCATCGTGGCGTTCGAACACCTTCGAATCTGGACCGTTGTAACCTCCGGTCTGCTGGCGCCCGGGGTGATCGGGTACGTCGTGTTCGTCGTCGGCGTCTTCGTCGCCGCCGCCCCTATCGAACGCCGGATCGGTTCACGCAAATTTGCCGTGGCAGCGGTAGCGACCCAGGTTCTCGGTGCCATAGCAGGTCTCGGTCTCGCGGCTCTTGCTCGTTTGTTCGACGCGAATTGGGGCTTTCGCCTGCATGTCGGTACGGCTGTGGGTCCGACCACCTGGATTGTCGGGGTGGTGATGGTGGCCAGCTCGCGGATGGACACCCTGTGGCGTCGGCGCATCCGGGTCGGTCTCCTTGCGCTGTTGATCACCTTGGCACTGTTCAGTGGCCACCTCCAGGATGTCGTTCGGCTCGCAGCTGCGGTGGTGGGTCTGTTGCTCGGCCCCGTCCTTGTCGGCAGGTCCGCGCGGGGTCCGCGCTTGGCCGGCACCCAGCGCGAAGGCCGTGTCCTGGTGGCGCTCGTGGTCGCCGCAAGCGCGCTCGGGCCGCTGCTCGCGGCGCTCAGCCCGAACGCTGTGGGCCCGTTCGCGGTGTTGCGTGAGGTGATTCGTGGCGTGCCCTACACACCGGGTGAGGTGCGCGAAATCTGCGCGGATTCCCCGGGCGACGCGGAGTGCCGTACCGGGTTGTTGGAGCTGCGTCTCGGGGGAGTGGGGCCGACGATCCTGTCGCTGATGCCCTCGATCTTTCTGCTGTGCCTCGCCGACGGTCTACGCCGCGGGCGGGCTGCGGCCTGGTACGCGACGGTGGTCGCCCAGTGCGTGCTGCTGGTCGTCTCGATAGCGAACTACGCGATACGTTTCGTCGAGGCCGGCGACAACGACTCGGTCTTCTACGGTCTCGACTCGCCCACGGCCTACCGCACGATCGTGCCCTTTCTGCTGCCGCTCGCGGTGCTGGTGGTACTCCTGTTGACACGCAAATACTTCGACGTGACCGCGCCACGCGGTACTTACCGAAAGTTCACCGTGATCGGAGCCGCGACGGCCGCGATTCTGGCCTCGCTCTACGTTCTCGGAGGGCTTCTCGCCCGGGGTGGATTCGACAACGAACCCACAGCTGCGGCTCTGATCGGCGACTTCCCGCAGCGACTTCTCCCACCTGTCTATCTCCAGTGGCTCGATCCACGATTCCTCCCGGAAAGCACTCTCGCGACGGTGTTGTTCGAGTGGACCGGTGTGTTGTTCTGGGCCGTGCTGTGTATCGCGATCCTGAGCACCTTCTCGACCTCGGCGGCCGATTCCGACAAGGGTGCAACCAGTCGCGCACGGGCGACTCTGACCTCGAGCACGGGTAGTGCGCTGTCGTGGATGACTCTGTGGAAGGGCAACACGTATTGGTTCTCACCGGATGGAACCAGCTTCGTCGCGTACCGGGTGATCGCCGGTGTCGCTCTGACGACGGGCGATCCGGTCGGGCCGCGAGAGCGGCTGCGCGAGAACGTCGTCGACTTCGCCGAGTTCGCATCGACCAACGGCTGGATACCGTGCTTCTACTCGGTCACACCGCAGGTACGCCAGATCACCGATGCTCTCGGATGGGGCGGTATCCAGGTAGGCGAGGAAACGGTCCTCGATCTCGAGAATCTGGCATTCACGGGCCAACGTTTCCAGGATGTTCGCACCGCGCTGAACCGTGCGAAGAAGGCGGGGATAAGCGCGGAATGGGTCAGCTTCCACGATGCACCGCTCGCGATCACGGACCAGATCACGGCGATCTCGGAGGAGTGGGTTGCGGACAAGGGAATGCCGGAGATGGGGTTCACGCTCGGCGGTCTGGACGAAGTCGACGATCCGCACGTGAGGTGTTTGATCGCGGTCGACGAACACAGAACGGTGCACGGCATCACATCGTGGATGCCGGTATACGAGAACGGCAGGATCGTCGGCTGGACCTTGGACTTCATGCGTCGACGGTCGGAGGGGTTCCGGCCGACGATGGAGTTCCTGATCGCCTCGGCTGCGGTGTCGCTGAAGGAGGAGGGCGTGCGCATTCTGAGTTTGTCGGGGGCCCCTCTCGCGAAGGTCGTTGCAGATCGTGGAGCACAGTCGGGGCCCGAGGCGTCAGCGGAGACCACCGACGAGCTGACGTTCTCCCGGGTCCTCGATCGGCTGCTCGACCTGCTGGGCAGGACGCTCGAGCCCGTGTACGGATTTCGGTCGCTGCTTGCATTCAAGGCGAAATTTCAGCCGCGGTACGAACCCATGCACATGACGTTCGCCGACCCCGCCGCGCTGCCGAGCATCGGGAACGCGATCGGTCGGGCCTATCTCCCCGACGTGTCGCTGGGAGATGGCATGCGACTGCTCAGAACCATGATCAAACGTTAATTGCCGGGCGCCATCGACTCCGACGCCTCGACGGGACCACCGACCGATCCGTAGACGTGACGGGTGCCGATCGGCACGATGAGCGGGCGATCCGAGACAGGATCTTCGATCACGCGTGCCTCTAGTCCGAACACGTCGAGCAGGAGCTTTTCGGAGATCACGTCTTGCGGCCTTCCGGCCTCGACGATCTTGCCCTGGGACATCACGATCAGTTGATCGCTGTAGCGTACGGCGAGGTTGAGGTCGTGCAGCACCATCACCACGGTCCGCCCCAACTCCTCGTGTAGACGATCGACCAGGTCGAGGACCTCGATGGAGTGAGCGAGATCGAGGTACGTCGTCGGTTCGTCGAGGAGAAGGATGTCGGTGCCCTGCGCCAACGCCATCGAGATCCACGCCCGTTGACGTTGTCCGCCGGACAACTCGTCCACCGGTCGGTCCGCGAGATCGCCGACGCCGGTCAGCTCGAGTGCGTTCGCGACCTGGGATTCGTCGTCGGAGCTCCACTGACGTATCCAGGACTGGTGAGGGTGGCGACCTCTCGACACGAGATCGCCGACGGTCAAACCCTCTGGCGCGGTCGGTGCCTGGGGCAGCATGCCGAGAACACGCGCGACATCTTTCGTGCGCATCGAAGTGATGGCTTTGCCGTCGAGGATCACTCTTCCGGACTTGGGTTTGAGCAGTCTTCCGAGAGACCTGAGCAGGGTGCTCTTGCCACACCCGTTGGGGCCGATCACCGTCGTGATGACTCCCGCGTGGATCTGCACGTTCAGCTTCTCGATGATGACGCGGTCGCCGTAACCGAGGGTGAGATCTTCCGCGACGAGTCGCGACGATTCGAAGGTGGTCATGCGGAAACCTTTCGGTTACTACGGACGAGCAGATAGAGGAGAAAGGGTCCGCCGAGCGCGGACGTGACGATGCCGACCGGCAATTCGACGGGAAGCACTGTCCGCGCGATCAGGTCGCTGCCCACGACAAGCAGCCCGCCCATGAGTGCGGACGCGAGTATCGGGGGTCCCGGAGTTCGAAGGATGCGAAGGGCAATCTGAGGTGCAGCGAGCGCGACGAAGCCGATGGGGCCGGCGGCCGCGGTCGCGATCGCCGCGAGCGCGACCGCGGCCAACAACAGCGATGCTTGTCCATGCTGCAGGCGCACACCGAGTGATCGCGCGTTGTCATCGCCCAACCGAAGCGCGCCGAGGGTGAACGTGGACAGGAGTACGAAGCCGCCGACGGTGACGATCGCGACCAGCACGGGCCACACCGTCGACCAGTCTGCGCCGTTCAGTGATCCGTTGAGCCACAGTTGCGCGCGCGAGACGTCGTTGATCTCCGCACTGATGAGCAGCCATCCGATCGCCGCGGTGAGCATCGCGTTGATGGCGATACCGACGAGAATCAGTCGAAATCCCTCGACCCCGCGTTTCCAGGCGAGCGCGTAGATGATCATTGCGGTGGCTACACCGCCGATGAGAGCGGCGAGGGGGAGTCCGAGTGTGGCGAGCAGACCGACGAAGGTACCGCCGCCGCCGAGCACGATCAGCGCGACTGCCGCTGCGCTGGCACCTGCCGTGATGCCGAGGATGTCGGGACTCGCGAGTGAGTTGCGTGCGATGGACTGCGTCACCGCCCCGGACATACCGAGGGCCATTCCGACGAGAATTCCGGTCAACGACCGGGGTAGACGAAGGTCGATGACGATGAATCGATCGATACGCGAACCTCCACCCAGTAGGACATCGATCACTTGCGGAATGGACAGCGGGAAGTCGCCGCGGCCGATGTTGATGCAGAACATCAGGAAGAGCGCGGTGAGCATGGCGAGGGTCAGCAACACCATGATCGGTCGCCTGACCAACGAGACCGGACCAACGCGGAACGCCGGTCGCGAAGGCACACGGTGACCCGGAGCGTCGACGGGCGCTGAAACAGGTTCTGCTTCGGTGGTCACAGGCTTGCCAACTTTCGACGACGAACCAAAGCAATGAAGAACGGAGCACCGAACAGTGCAAGGACGATGCCGACTTGCAACTCGCCTGGCCGGACCACGACGCGGCCGATGACATCAGCGACCAGGAGCATCACCCCGCCCATCAGACCCGCGTACGGAACCAGCCAGCGATAGTCGGGTCCGGTCACCACACGGGCGATGTGCGGCACGACGAGGCCGATGAACGCGATGGGGCCGCAGGCGGCGGTGGCTGCGCCGGTGAGCAATGTGATGGCGACGATGCCGACCGTGCGCGTGAGTGCGATGTTGGTGCCGAGGGAGCGGGCGACGTCGTCACCGAGACTCATGACGTTCAGGCCCGGGGTGCTCGCCAATGCAATGAGGACGCCGATCACGAGAAACGGCAGCACCTGCCACAGCACGTCGAGGCCGCGGCCCGCGACCGACCCGACGGACCAGAATCGGTACCCGTCGAGGCTCGTCTGATCGAGTATGACGATGGCGTTGGTCATCGCCGCGAGAAAGAAGGCGACGCCCGCCCCGGCCAGCGCCAGATTCAACGGGCTCGCGCGGCCGTTTCCGATCGACGAGAGCCCGAAGACGACGACGCTGGCGAGCGCGGACCCGGCGAAAGCGAACCACAGGTACTGGCTCGGGGAGTTGAATCCGAACAGGTAGATCGAGAGAACCACGAAGAATGCTGCGCCGGCGTTGAGTCCGAGCAGCCCCGCGTCGGCGAGTGGATTGCGGGTGTGTCCCTGAATCAACGCGCCGGCAATGCCGAGTGCGATGCCCACTACGAGAGCGAGCAGCGTCCGTGGAACGCGGAGGGTCCGCACGATGATGTCGGTGTCGGTGCCCGTGCTGGACAACAGCGCGTGACCGATTTCGTCGAAGGTCAGAGGTCGGGCGCCTATTGCGATACTGGCCAGGATCGCTGCGGCCAGTGCGACGGCCAGCACGATGAGACCGAGTATGCGGCGTCTGCGGATGCCCGCCACCGACGTGTCCTGGGGAACCTGTTCGAACAGTTCGTCGATGGCGGTTTTCTCGTGGACTACTTCGCTGGTTCCCCGGCCGATTCCCATTCTGCGGAGCGCAGCGCGCTTCGCTCCGATCGCGTCGCCGCTCACGCTGTCCCGGACGATGAGCGAGGCCCATCGTTTGCCGGTGCTCTGTCCTTCCCGGCCCTCTCGGAAGCCCACGTTCCAGCTGGCCACACCTGCAGTCACCGCCAGCGCGATACTGCCGAACACGAAGCGATCGGCTTGGCCGCCACCGTTGGCCTCGCGCAGGGAGTCGACCACGGACCACCCGATGGCGAGAGGTATCAGCACGATCGCAAGGTCGACGATCGCTGCCCACGCTCGCGGTGTCCACCGCGCCTGACCACGAGGGATGTCCTCGGTGGCGAACGCGTCGTCGGAATCGAGGCGCGGGCCCACCGACAGCGCGGTGAGATCCGGAACCGACGAGGTGACCGGGTCGGCAGATGGTGTCGTCGTCACTGCGTGATGACTCCTCGCTGTGATAGATGGCGCGTCTTAGGTTACGGAACCCTTGTTCGTAGTGTGCGCTCAGGTAAGGGAAGGCATGCCGTATAGCGGCTACCCGAGTCCCGCACCCCGCCTACTAATGGTTAGGCTAACCTACATCGAACGAACCGAAGGTTCATGATGTCGACTCGAGGGAGTGTTCCGGTGTCCGTAGCAACCACGACTCACGATGCTGTGTCCACGACACGCGATGCTTGGGCCGATGTACGTCGTGCAACCGAACGCGGCGGCCAGGGCGGCCCACTGATGCGCGCAAGCGCGCGACTGCGCTCACTCAATCCCGACTATCCGCGGATGTACGCGGTGGCGACGATGGCGAACGAGAGCAAGCGGCGGTGGTGGCAGCTCGCGGCCGGGCTGGACGACGGCCGCGTGGAGCAGATGGTTGCTCGGTCGATGGAGGATCTCGAAGAACCCGAGTCTGCGGCGATCCAGGTTGCGACGGCCCTGGTGCACGCCGTGGTCGGTCGCGTGTCCGCAATGCTGGTGCTGGAGGGCCGTGCCTGGGACCCCGGCATCGACAACCTGTGGATTCATATGGACAGCGATGGGTGTATCGACTGGGCCGGCGTCACTTCGCCCGTACTGAGGGTGCTACCAGGCGACGCCCTGGCGGATGAGCCGGGTGCGGTGACGCTACCGTGCGAGCAGGCACTCCTGGTGTGGACGGCTCATCGGTGCATCACCTCCCTCGAGGCGGTGCTGCGTTCGTTCGCGAGCAGGTCACCCATCGATGCTCGCGTCTTCTGGAGCCTGGTGGGGGATTCGGTGCTGGGCGCCTCCACTCTCGTTCCAGTACTGGCCGGGACCTATGCGTCGGAGAGTGCGCGGAGGGGTCAGGCGCTACTGGACGCATTCGTCGCGGCGGGCGCCCCCGTCCGAAACCGCCCCGTGCGAAATCGAACCGTGCCGATCGGCCGAACACGAGCGCGTGCATCGTAGGGATTGCTCAATGAGGTAAGCCTTGCCTATAGTTGGGTAGTCACACACGCGAACGGACCGTGCCGGAGTCCTGAGGGCTGCAGAGACTCCCGGTCCTTGCGCGGCGGGCCTCACATTCACCGAATGTGAGGCCCGCCGATTTTCCTGCATCCACGGTCGTGTAGTTCTGATTCGGCGGCGGTGATCAATCGTCGTTGCCGGAATGCACACTGGTGCGAGCGAGGAGAACCTGTGAGCGAGACTGAACACGAAACAGCGAATGGTGCACCGAACCTCGGCGATATAGACCCAGCGCAGATGACCGAGCTGTGCGGTCGAGGCTTCGACGGGGCAGTCGGCCTCGAGTACACCGACATCTCCGCCGACCACGTTCGCGCCACATGGGAGGTCACCCCGGCATTGCATCAACCGGCCGGCATCATGCACGGCGGAGTGCTGTGCTCGGTGGTGGAGTCGCTCGCAAGTATCGGTGCAACCGTCTGGCTGGGTGAGCGCGGGCACGTGGTCGGCGTGAACAACAACACGGACTTCCTCCGCGCATCTCGTCAGGGACGCCTCGTTGCCGAAGCGCGGCCGATACATCGAGGTCGAACACAGCAGATCTGGCAGGTCGACATCACCAACGAAGCCGGCAAGCACGTCGCACAGGGCAAGGTACGTCTGGCGAACATCGTCGATACCGAAAGTCTGGGACAGTAGGTCCGGTGACGAACGAAGCCCCCGGGCCCGAGCCGGCCTCCACTGGCGCTCGCCTCACCGAACGTGCGTACGACCGAATCGACACGATTCTCGGGCCGGTCGATGCTGCACTCGCGCGCGACTATCCGGGTGATCGACTCGGTGGACAGCCGATCCACACGGTGTACGTGTCGGCCTCCGATGCCTCGGTGGATCTGCCGCAGCAGTGGGGAAGCGATGCACTGGCTCTGCTCGATGCGAACCGTGAGGTCTTCGACTCGCTGGACTCGGCGGGCATCGTTCCCAGAGTTCGCGAGATCCTCGAACGCAGCCCTGTGCAGGATCTGCGGATCGACTTCGAGGACGGCTACGGCTGGCTCGCTGATTCCGTCGAGGACGATCATGCTCGCCGGGCCGGCCGGGTCCTCGCGAGACTTGCAGCGGATCCGTCGGGGCCGAGCTGGCTGGGTATTCGCCCCAAAGGGCTTGCGCCCCATGAACGCGGTCGCGCCATCAGGACACTCGAGCTGGTGCTGGACGGTGCTGGGGGCGTGCCCGACGGATTCGTCTTCACGGTGCCGAAACTGCGTGCAGTGGAACAGGTCGACGCAGTGGTGGCACTGTGTGAAGAACTCGAGCGCGCTCACGGGCTTGCCGAACGCTCGCTACGGTTCGAGCTGCAGATCGAGAGCCCTCAGGCTGTCGTCGGACGTGACGGCACTGCCACGGTTGCACGCGCATTGGGACACGCCGACGGCCGTTGCACGTCACTCCATTACGGCACTTACGATTACAGCGCAGCATGCGGAATCGCCTCGGCGCAGCAGTCTCTCGCACATCCGGTTGCCGATCACGCGAAGAATGTCATGTTGGCTGCAGCCGCACAGAGCGGAGTCTGGGTGTGTGACGGCTCCACCCAGGTCGTTCCCGTCGGCACACCCGACGAGATGGAATCGGCGATCGTTCGCCACGCCGCACTGGTCACACGCTCGCTCGAACGCGGCTTCTATCAGGGCTGGGACATGCACCCAGCGCACCTCGCGACCCGGTGGACTGCCACGCTGTCGTTCTTCCGGTCGGCGATGCCCGCAGCGGCAACACGGGTGGCGGCATATCTCGACCGCGCTTCGGGGGGAATGATGGACGAGCCGGCAACTGCGCAGGCGCTCGCCGGGGTTCTCGTGCGCGGACTCGACTCGGGCGCGGTGAGCGAACAGGATCTGAAGTCCGTCTCGTCGTCGATCACGCGAGAAGTCCTCGACGCTCTGCTGACTCGGACAGTCGGCGGGGCTTCGTCCCCCGATCCGAAGGCCTGACATCACCGCCGATGTCGGCGTTCGCTGCCGCTCCACGTGAATCGTGTCAGTATTGGCGTCACCGAAAAAGGGCCGATCGACGTGGCCGAGACCGATGAGGATGGAGACCAATGCGGCTGACTCCACACGAGCAGGACCGTCTGCTGATCAGCTACGCCGCCGACCTGGCTCGGCGGCGCCGTGAGCGCGGGCTGTTGCTCAACCACCCCGAGGCGGTGGCCCTCATCACCGACCATCTGCTCGAGGGCGCCCGCGACGGCAAGTCGGTGGCGGACCTGATGGCGACCGGCCGTGAAGTGCTGGGCGCCGACGACGTCATGTCCGGGGTTCCCGAGCTCCTTCCCGAGGTGCAGGTCGAGGCCACATTCCCGGACGGGACCAAACTCATCACCGTGCACGATCCGATTTCTCCGAAACGCGATGACGGGCATCTTGTTCCGGGTGAGGTGATCACCGCCGAGGGCATGATCGAACTCAACGACGGCGCCGATGTCGTGACGATCGACGTGGTCAACACCGGCGACCGCCCGGTTCAGGTCGGCAGCCACGTGCACTTTCCTCAGGCCAACGCGGCCCTCGAATACGATCGGGATCTCGCTCACGGTCGACGCCTCGACATCCCGGCCGGGACGGCCGTCCGATTCGAACCGGGCATCTCGATGACGGTCGATCTCGTCCCGATCGGCGGTACCCGCGAAGTGCACGGTCTGAGCCTCACCCCTCCTGGAAAGCTGGATGCTTGATGGTGCACATGAGCCGGTCCCGCTACGCACAGCTGTTCGGCCCGACCACCGGTGATCGGATTCGCTTGGCCGACACCGATCTGCTGATAGAGGTCACCGAGGACCGCTGCGGTGGACCTGGGCTCGCCGGCGAGGAGGCCGTCTTCGGCGGTGGCAAAGTCATTCGTGAATCGATGGGACAGTCACGTGCCACCCGAGCCGACGGAGCCCCCGATACCGTCATCACCGGAGCTGTGATCGTCGACCACTGGGGGATCATCAAGGCAGACATCGGCATTCGAGACGGCCGAATAGTTGCACTCGGCAAGGCCGGGAACCCGGACACGATGTCCGGTGTGCACCCCGATCTCGTGATCGGCCCGTCGACCGAGATCATCGCCGGCAACGGAAAGATCGTCACCGCCGGTGCAATCGACTGCCACGTTCACTTCATCTGCCCCCAGATCATGGACGAGGCCCTCGCCGGCGGCATCACGACGGTGGTCGGCGGTGGGACCGGGCCGGCGGAAGGCAGCAAGGCAACCACGGTCACACCCGGCGCGTGGCACCTGTCTCGAATGCTCGAAGCTCTCGACCACTGGCCGATGAACATCGTGCTGTTGGGCAAGGGAAACACCGTCAGTAGCGAGGCGATGTGGGAGCAACTACGCGCAGGCGCCTCCGGGTTGAAGCTGCATGAGGACTGGGGGTCGACCCCGGCCGCCATCGATGCATGCCTGCGGGTGTGCGAGGACGCCGGAGTTCAGGCCGCGCTGCACTCGGACACTCTCAACGAAGCAGGCTTCGTCGAAAGCACCCTCGGTGCGATCGCCGGGCGAGGCATCCACGCCTACCACACCGAAGGTGCCGGAGGAGGTCACGCTCCGGACATCATCACCGTCGCCTCGCAAGGACACATCTTGCCGAGTTCGACCAATCCCACACGGCCCCACACGATCAACACTCTCGACGAGCACCTCGACATGCTCATGGTCTGTCATCATCTGGATCCGTCGATACCCGAGGACCTCGCATTCGCGGAGAGCCGCATCCGGCCGTCGACCATCGCCGCAGAGGATCTACTGCACGACCTCGGGGCGATCTCGATGATCGGCAGCGATGCGCAGGCAATGGGCAGGATCGGCGAAGTGGTGCTGCGGACTTGGCAGACCGCGCATGTGACGAAGAAGCGGCGTGGCCTGCTCGCCGGCGATGTCGGTGCCGACAACAACCGCGTCAGGCGATACATCGCGAAATACACCATCTGCCCGGCAGTCGCCCACGGGCTCGATCACGAGATCGGTTCGGTGGAACCGGGCAAGCTGGCGGATCTGGTCCTGTGGGATCCGGCATTCTTCGGCGTCCGGCCGCACCTGGTCGTCAAGGGTGGGATGATCGCCTGGGCTCAGATGGGTGACGCCAACGCCTCGATTCCGACTCCACAACCAGAACTGCCCAGGCCCATGTTCGGTGCCTCCGCGAAAGCCGCCGCAGCGACCTCCGTGCATTTCGTCGCACCGCAGGCAATCGAGGACGGTCTGGCGGACCGATTGAACTGCGACCGCCGACTCGTCGCTGTGGGCAATGTTCGGGCCGTAGGCAAGTCCGATATGCCGCTCAATGACGCGCAGCCACGAATCGAGGTCGACCCGGACACGTTCACGGTGAAGATCGACGGTGAAGTATGGACGGCAGACCCGGCAACGGAACTCCCCATGGCACAGAGATACTTCCTGTTTTGAGCGGGCACACCGTGCGGGATGCCGGAGTCTGCCAGGCGATCTCGTGAGTGCGGCGATCACACGGGTAGCCACCGTCATGTCGCTGGCCGATTCGAGGTTGCCGATCGGCGGTCACGTGCATTCGGGCGGCGTGGAGGAGGCCATCGAGCAAGGACTCGTGCGAGATCTCGTGACGGTCGAGGCGTTCCTGAACAGGCGCCTACGGACCACCGGGGCGGTGTCTGCGTCGATCGCGGCGGCGGTGTGCGAATCGATCGTCGCCACCGATGTCGCCGACGCCGAGTGTGACGCACGAACACCGTCCCCTGCGGCGAGGGCCGCGTCACGCGCACAGGGACGAGGATTGCTCAGGTTGGCGAAAGTCAGCTGGCCCGAACACGATTGGACGGCATTGCCGCCGCGACCCCACCTCGCCGTCGTGCTCGGAGTTGTCGGTCGCGTGGCCGGTATCTCTGGGCAGGATGTGGCCTCGATCCAGGTCTACACCACCATGACAGGATCCGCGGTGGCGGCGCAGCGTCTGCTGGCGCTGGACCCGTCCGAGGTGGCGGCGTGCACCCTCCGTCTGGCGATCACGTGCGACGAGGTCACCGACTCGGTGTGCGCGCATCTGCCCGAGCTCGTCGATCTGTCCGATCCGCTGCTCGATGTGCTGGCCGAGTCGCATGCGCATCGTGACCGGCCCCTTTTCGTATCCTGACCTTCGATCCATCTCAGCTCCAGAAAGGCCATGACATGCCTCCGCATTTCATCGACGGACAACCGCACGACCACGGACTCGGTCGGCCCAAGCGAGTCCGTGTCCCCGGCGAGCCACTGCGGATCGGAATCGGGGGCCCGGTCGGCTCCGGCAAGACGGCGTTGGTCGCGGCCCTGTGCCGAGAACTGCGCGACGAGTTGGCCCTCGGCGTGCTGACCAACGACATCTACACCACCGAGGACGCCGACTTTCTGCGGCGCCATGCCGTACTGCCCGACGAACGGATCACCGCCGTCCAGACCGGTGGTTGCCCGCATACCGCGATCCGCGACGACATCACTGCCAACCTCGATGCCATCGACGATCTCGTCGAGGGCAACCCGCCGCTCGACCTCATTCTCGTCGAGTCCGGCGGGGACAACCTCACAGCCACGTTCTCGTCAGGACTCATCGATGTTCAGATCTTCGTCGTGGACGTCGCAGGTGGCGACAAGGTGCCACGCAAGGGTGGTCCGGGCGTGACGTTCTCCGATCTGTTGGTGATCAACAAGACCGATCTCGCCCCATACGTCGGAGCAGACCTCACCGTGATGGAGAACGACGCAATGCGAGTACGCGAGGGGCGGCCCACCGCCATGATCTCGCTGACCGAGGATCCGGCCGCCACCCTCGTCCTCGAATGGGTCAGGACCCAGTTGAAGGAGACGGCCGACGCCGATGCGCACTGAGCTCGTCATCGAGGCCAGCGCTGATCGCAGTCCACGCATCATCTCCTCGGGAGGATTGTCGGGCCGCCTGACCGGACCGGATACCGTGCACATGATCGGCACGGCTGCAACACCTCTCGGCGGCGACGAGATGCACATTCGAGTCGTCGTGGCAGCTCGTGCTCGGCTCGTCGTCCACAGCGTTGCGGCCTCGGTTGCTCTACCCAGCGCGTCGAATAGGGAATCGTTCGCGCACTGGTCGTTCGAGGTGGACGAGGGCGGCGACCTCGTCTTCGATCCCGAACCGATGATCGTCGCTGCGGACGCGGTTCACCACACCGACACGACCATCCGTTTCACCTCGTCGTCTTCGGTGGAGTTTCGCGAGCGCGTTCAGATCGGCCGCAGCGGTGAGTCCGCTGGGCAGTGGCGTGCGTCGATGCGCAGCGATGTCGATACTCGTCCGCATTTGCGCCACCGTGTGGAGTTGGGCGTCGGGACGACCGGGCACGACGCACTCAACGCCCCTTTGGCATTGTCGAGCACGCTGAGATATCCGGACGAGCGAGCCCCCGACAGTTCCGGACACAGCCTTGTCCGGATGCCGCTGGCCGCGGGAGGATCGCTGACGACCTGCACCGGTTCGAGGCTGGACGCACTACCGTTGATGTCATGACCGATTCGGACACCGCCGGCGTGCTTCGACCGTTCGATCCTGAGCATGTGGCACAAGCGCGTGCGGCCCTCGACGCGGTGGACGATCTCGGTGAGTGGGTGCAGCGATTCGACCTGCTGGGTGACCCGACCAGACTCCGGATCCTGTTGTGCATGCACCGCGCACCAGGTATCTGTGTCACCGACCTGTCCGCAGCACTCGGAATGACGGCGACGTCGGTTTCGCATGCGCTGCGGCTGTTGCGCAACGAGGGCTGGGTTGCCGTGGCGCGGGACGGTAAGAAAATGACCTATCGGCTCGACGACGAGATCGTCCATCGCATGCTGCACGAACTCGGCGCCACCCATGCACATCCAGTGCGAGAGTGACGCCGAGTTCTGTGTGAATGAGCCTGGGTGATCAGCCTGCGGCTCTGGCTTCCTGGTCGGCTCGACCGCTATCGCCCGGACTCTCCGTCGCTTCTATCGAGTTGAGTTGCTCGATGGCCAATCGGGCGAAGACCTGCTGCTCGGTCGACGCCATCTGAGCGCGTCCGCGTCCGAGGAAGGTGACGAACCACGAGATGACGGTGGTGATTCGGCTGCGGTATCCGACAAGGTAGTACAGGTGCAGAGCGAGCCACATCATCCACGCGATGAAGCCGCTGAATTCGAGTTTGCCGACCTTCGCAACCGCATTGAATCGAGAGACGGTCGCCATCGACCCCTTGTCGAAGTACTTGAACGGCTGGCGCTGTGCTGGATCGGCACCGTTGAGTGAGGCCTTGATCTGCTTGGCTGCGTAGGTTGCGCCCTGAATGGCGCCCTGCGCCATGCCGGGTACATCCTTCACCAGCATGAGGTCGCCGACTACGAACACGTTCGGGTGGCCCTTGATGGTGAGATCGGGTTCGACGACAACGCGGCCGGCGCGGTCGGTTTCCGAGTCCGATTGATCGGTGAGAATCTTGCCCAGCGGGCTGCCCTGAACTCCGGCAGACCAGACCTTGCACTGCGCTTCGATACGTCGAGTGCTTCCGTCCTTTTCCTTGACGGTCAAACCGTCATTGTCGACGTCGGTCACCATGGCGTTGAGCTGGATCTCGACCCCGAGCTTCTTGAGCCGGTCGGCCGCTCTCTTCCCCAACTTCTCGCCCATCGGCGGCAGCACCGAGGGTGCCGCGTCGAGGAGAATCACACGCGCGTCACGTGGATCGATATTGCGGAACGCCCCGTCGAGTGTCCGGTCTGCGAGTTCTGCGATCTGGCCGGCAAGCTCGACGCCCGTCGGTCCGGCGCCGACGACGACGAACGTCATCAGCCGATCGCGCTCTTCTTGGTCGTGGGACAATTCGGCTTGTTCGAAGGCGCCGAGGATGCGCCCGCGAAGCTCGAGAGCGTCGTCGATCGTCTTCATTCCCGGCGCGAACTCGGCGAAGTGATCGTTGCCGAAGTAGGACTGCTGAGCACCCGCCGCGACGAGGAGGCTGTCGAACGGTGTGACTGTGGTGCGCTCGAGGAGTCTGGACGTCACGGTCTTGGCGGTGAGGTCGATGTCGATGACCTCGCCCATCAAGACCTCGGCGTTCTTCTGCTTGCGCAGGATGACACGGGTGGTAGGAGCTATCTCGCCGACGGAGAGGATCCCGGTTGCAACCTGGTAGAGGAGCGGCTGAAAGAGATGGTGCGTGGTCTTCGCTACCAGAGTGACGTCGACGTCGGCCTTCTTGAGCGCCTTCACGCCGAACAGACCGCCGAAACCGGAACCGATGACTACAACGCGATGACGTTTCGATTCGACCGGTTGGATGCTCATTACCTGCTCCCTAAAGATTGAGATGTGGTCACAACGGTAGTCGCCATCGTTTCTTCCGTCTCGGCAAGGGGCATGACGTGCGTCGAACATGTGCATACCGCGGCCTGCGAGCAGTACCCAGTGGAAAGTTTTTAATGTCAGGACAAAGTCTTGACTTTGCTTGTGATGTGGATTACATATTGAGTGCCACATCGAGTGATTCACCACCGGCCCATCGGGGATCGGCGTCGAGAAAGAGAATTGATGACACTTCAGACGAGTCACGGCTCGGGACGTACAGGTTCGCTCCGCGTACTGCGCTCAGGCGCTGTCCTCGGACTGGCGCTGTGCGCCACCGTGGCCGCGGGTTGCTCGAGCACCGGCGGAGCGCCGGAGAGCACCGGCGGCGGTTCCAATGCTGGTACCGCAGACACACCACGAGCAACGATCGCGATGATCACACACGAAGTTCCAGGAGATTCGTTCTGGGATCTCATCCGCAAGGGTGCCGAGGCGGCCGCAGCGAAAGACAACATCGAGCTGCGATATTCTGCCGACCCGGAGGCACCCAACCAGGCGAACCTGGTGCAGAGTGCGATCGACTCGAACGTCGACGGCATCGCGATCACGCTTGCGAAGCCGGACGCCATGGCACCTGCGGTCGAGGCTGCCACAGCCAAGGGAATCCCTGTGGTCGCGTTCAACTCCGGCTACGACGTCTGGGAAGAACAGGGCGTCAGCCAGTACTTCGGACAGGACGAGACGATAGCCGGACGTACCGCAGGCGAGCGCCTCACTGCCGACGGCGCAACCAAAGTGCTCTGCATCATCCAGGAACAGGGCCAGGTCGCCCTCGAATCGCGATGCGCAGGCGTGACCGAGGGATTCACAGGCGGTAGTACAGAAATCCTCAACGTCAACAGCGAGGACATGCCGTCGGTGGAAGCCACCATCACGGCCAAGCTTCAGCAGGACCCGACCATCGACCACATCGTCGCACTCGGCGCGCCGATCGCGCTGACGGCCGTGCAGTCCAAGGCCAATGCCGGTAGCGATGCCACCGTGGTCACGTTCGACACCAACGCCGCACTCGTCGACGCTATTCAGTCCGGCGACGTCGAATGGGCGATCGACCAGCAGCCTTACCTCCAGGGATACCTTGCAGTGGACTCGCTGTGGCTGTACCTGAACAACGGAAACACCATCGGTGGCGGACAGCCGGTTCTGACCGGTCCCGCATTCATCGACGCATCCAACATCGACTCCATCGCCGAGTACGCCCGGAACGGAACCCGCTAGTTAGGGCCCTCTCCGCATGTAAGCGTGGGTTGCCGACAGGAGTAGGTCCTGGCCGGTAGAGCCACAGATGTGGAGGCCCCAGTGACGAATGGTCGTACGAGTGTGGGTTTGGATGTGCACGCGCGGTCGGTGGTGGCGTGCGGTTTGGATGGTGAGATCCGGGGAGCTGCTCGAGCGTCGGCTCTCTCCTGACCACGAAAGAGTGTTCCTGGAGTGGACCCGTTCACTGCCAGGGCATGCGGCAGTCGTCTACGAGGCGGGTCCTCCGGTGATCGAGTGAAAAGCGATGCACGCGATGCCCCGGCATCTAGCGAGGTTGCTGCATCTGAGCGAGGTCACGGAAGTGGCGATTCCGAGTATTGAGCAAGAGTCGGCTCGTGATCTGGTGTCCGCGCAGCATCGAGGAATAGAAGAAGCTTCGACGCCGAAGTAACGATCTGCGTCGGATAGATGTCCGGGATGAACGGTCGATGACGATGTGAGATGTGGCCAGCGACCAGCACCAGCCGGCCAGTTCCCGTGCGATCCCGGCATTGGCGACGACGGCACGTTTGCCTCGCTGATCGAAATGTTCCCACCGTGCGTGCAGTCGCCGGTTCGCTTGATGTCCTCGCGCTTTGGCTTTGGGAGTCGAGTCCTTCCACCGTGCCACCAGTTCACGCCCCGGCCGATACGGTGTGCGGTGATGCCAAGCAGCCTCGACGAGCAGCCGACGCACGTGAGCATTACCGGTTTTGCTGACCCCACCTTGAGAACGTGATTCACCGGAAGAATGTTCGGTAGGAACCAGTCCGACGAACGCACCGATGGAACGCCCGGTCAACCGGTCCCAATCACCGATCTCTGTCGCCAACCCGAACGCCGTCAACGTCGCCACCCCGCGAAGACACCCCAACCGGGTCACCACCGGGGTGAACGAGGAATGCGCAGCCATCTCAGCGATAGCGGCATCGAGACGGTTCCTACGTTCGGTGGTAGCGATGACGGTCTCGTAGGCGGTGGAGAGTGTTTCCGCAGCACACTGTGGGAATGGCTGTGGCGATCACAGCTCGGTTATGCATCTGTGTCTGGCTATCGTCGGCGCCGTCGCGGCGTTGGCCGTCTTACGGGCAATCGTTGTGGGCGTCGCCGGGTCTCTCGTCCACGCTGCGCGAATGTCGGCAGTTCGTCATCGAACCGGGCACCCGCCGCCCTGGACCATTTTCACTCTCTCCGAATTGTCTGTGCTTCGGATCTGACAGGTGACTCACAGTTGCGTGAGACACCGATGACGACGGGCCAGTGTGCCCGTCGATCCGAACCACCCCAACACATTTGAGGAGTTTGCTATGCGTTCGAATCGATCTACCCGCTTCACGGTCGCGATAACGGCGGCTTCCGCCGTTGCCGCCGCAGTTCTCGCTGGTTGCAGCAGTGACGACGGCGGAATGGACATGCCCGGCATGTCGAGTAGCGATACACCGGCCTCGTCGTCCTCTGCAGCATCGGCCGAAGCATCGGCCGATTTCAACGACGCCGATGTCACGTTCGTTGAAGGGATGTACCCCCACCACGCACAAGCGGTGAATATGGCTGCACTTGTCGACGGCCGAACCGAGAATGCTCAGGTCATCGAGCTGGCCCAGGCCATCGAAGCAGTTCAAGCACCAGAGATGGAGCAGATGAATGCTCTGCTCACCGCATGGGGACAGCCCGCTGCGTCCGCAGACATGGGCGGCATGGACATGGGCGGCATGGACATGGGTAGCGGCGGTATGACCGGCATGATGAGCCAGGAGGACATGGATATGTTGTCGGCCGCCAACGGGGCGGAGTTCGACTCCATGTGGCTCACCATGATGATCGAGCACCACAAGGGGGCAATCGAGATGGCTCAGATCGAGTTGGCCGACGGCTCCAATCCCGATGCCAAGGAGCTTGCCTCCACTATCGTCGATGCGCAGCAAAGCGAAATCTCCACGATGGAAAGCCTGCTCCCCCAGTAACTATCAACTGAAGGGCGGGGCTTGGCTACAGCCGAGCCCCGCCCTTCAGTTTCGGAGACCTGGCCCATTAAGCTGCCAAACCGATCAACATGGGCCTCGGAAAGACGCCCTCCCCCGCCGGTGAACCTCGGCAGGGGGTCTGATTCGGCAGCGAGCTACGGGTCGCATTTTGGGGCACGCAGATCCGTGGGAGGGGAATGGGGTGCTCGGATCGGGTCATCGCGGCCCGGCACCGTCGACAGATAGTGGGTTCACTGTCCCCGGCACGGGCAACTGGGTGGAGGGAGTGATCCTGTAAACGTTGTCGGTACCGAACTACGCAGTGCCTGGTGCTGCCCGGCTTCCTTCTCAGATGGGTAATACAACCGAACTGACGAATTCATTGCGTATCCAGGCAATGAACACACCCCACACCCCTGTCAGCAGGGCGACACCGACGGCGATCATGATAACTCCGCCTGCCACTTTGATTCTCTGCGAGTTCCGCCGTAGCCAGCCGACACCGCGCATCGCCGAACTCGAGCCGAACGCGAGGACCACGAACGGTAGACCGAGTCCCAGACAGTAGGCGACGATGAGAGTGACGCCGCGCGCTGCGGTTGCGCCTTCAGTGCCAGCGGCAACGGACAACACCCCGGCGAGGGTGGGGCCAAGGCACGGCGTCCAGCCGAGCGCGAACACGCCACCGAGCAGCGGCGCTCCAGCAAGAGACGAGATGCGTTGCGGCGCGAATCGAGTGTCGCGCTGGAATGCGGGAATGAACCCGATGAACGTCAAGCCCATGATGATCGTGATGACACCGCCGACCTGCTGGAGCACCTGTTCGTTGATGCGCAGGGTGCCGATGACCCCGAAAATCGAGGCGGTGGCGAGGACGAAGACAATGGTGAAGCCGACGACGAACAACCCCGCGGCGCCTGCCACGCGCCAGCGGCTTGCCAGCTTCGACGGTGCTCCACTAGTCGAGGCGGCGGCGATCGGCGGCGCGTCGGCACCTGCGATGCCCGCCAGGTATGACAGGTAGCCCGGCACCAGTGGCACAACGCACGGTGATGCGAACGAGACTAGCCCGGCGAGCATGCATGCGGCGATCGCAAGCACCAGCGGTCCGCTCGATGCCGCATTCTGGAACGTCGAGCCGACGCCTTGGGCAAGAAGAATAGTCATTCGGCTGCTATCCGTTCGACGACAGGGAGGAGGTCTTCGGTGAGAAGGGCACGCATGAAGACCGCCGCTACCCGGTGCTCTCGATCGAGTACCAGCGTCGAGGGAATCACGCTGGTTGGGTAGTTCCCGCCAAGTGCGATCAGCGTCCGCATCGCGGGGTCGTAGATCGAGGGGTAGGAGACCTTGTTGTCGACAACGAAGTCTTGGGCTTTGTCTTTCTGCGGATCTCGGACGTTAATGCCGAGGAACTGCACTCCGCTGTCTTTGGTGGTTTCGAAGACTTCTTCGAGGTCGTCGGCTTCGCCGCGGCAGGGGCCGCACCATTGGCCCCAGAGGTTGATGACGACGACCTCGCCGTCGTAGTCCGACAGTGCGGTGTTCTTGCCCTCCTCCATCAGATCGGGTCCGGCGAGTTCACCTATGGTTCCGCGCATTTCGGGGGGATCGTAGAAGATGTCGGTTTGGCCACCGGGTGCCACGAAATCGAAGCTACCTCCGGAGGACACGGCGTCGGCGCCTGCGGAACATCCGGAGACCAGGAGTACAACGGCAAGGATGGATGCCGTTACCGCGGCGGGCAGCCTGCTCTGTTCGCATGTCCGAGCCCCCGTAGGGCGGCCGAGTCTCATGAAGTCGAGTCCTTTGCTGCAGTGCGGATCTGGTCCGATGTCTCGAACACCGTGGGATCGGTGACGCGGTCGATGCCCCAGTCTGGGCCGGCGATGAAGCTCAGGGCACTGTGACCTCCCGCTCCGGAATGCACTACGGACACAAGGCAGTCAGTTGATTCGGATCGTGGTCGTGGCTCCTGGATCCTGGTCCGGTCGATACCCGGTCGGCAACACCGGCCGGGTCGACGCGGGATTGACGAGGCCGGTGCCGCATGACCTCGCCGAAGCACACGGCGGCGGCTAGCAGGCGACATCAGTTCAAACCAGCGTACGAGTGCAGTCCGGAGACCACCATGTTGATGATGAACAGGTTGAACAGCATGGCCACGAATCCGGCGATGTTTATCCACGCGGCCCGGGTGTCACGCCACCCGCTGGTGGCCCGGGCGTGCAGGTATGCGGCGTAGATGATCCACGCGATGAATGAGACCGTCTCTTTCGGGTCCCAGCCCCAGAACCGGCCCCACGCGGCCTCGGCCCAGATCGCGCCGAGGATGACACCGATTCCGAACAGCGGAAACGCGAAGATCGTGGTCTTGTACGCCAGCACGTCGAGCGACTGCGCCGAGGGGAGACGGGCGACGACCTGGCCCACTCTGCTGTCGGCGACGGCGCTGTTGAGATATCGGATCCGGATCAGGAACAGCGTGCTTGCTGCACCGGAGATCAGGAACACCCCGCTGCCGAGCGAAACGATGGAGACGTGCACGGGGAGCCAATACGACTGCAAGGCTGGTACGACCGGTGCCGCGTTGGCATAGAGCACAGTTCCGGCAATGAAGAGCAGGATCAAGGTCGGCACGAGGACGAACACCCACAGTGTGCGCAGTTGCTCCGAGCGCAGCACGATCAGTCCGGCAAGTATGCCGGCCGCGCAGGTGACGGAGACGAATTCGTACATGTTGCCCCACGGCGGGCGGCCCGTGGCGATCCCGCGCAGGACGATCGACCCGACATGCAAAGTGAGTGCGAGCATCACCAGGGCGAGCCCCGTGCGGCCCAGCCGTTCGGACGGGGCTCTTCGCTCGGGGACCGGCACGTATCCCGGTGTCGATGATGTCGCTGTGACCAGTTGCCGATGCAGACTCGCGGCCCGGCTCAAAGTCGCTGTTCGCGTCGTTGCGAGTTGCGCGATGAACAGGATCGCGGCGAGAAGGTAGACCACGAAGGCGGTCTCAAAACTGATGTCGCTCCAGCGGGCGAGGTTGTCATCGATCGGCATGGCGCTACACCGTTTCTGTATCGAGGGTCTCGGAGTGGGTCTTTGTACGCGTCGTCCAGATTTCGGTGCGGAGGGTCTCGAATTCGGGCCCCCATCCGGCGTGATCGGTACGGGCGAGCCCGCCCATCTCCACGCTCGATCGGCCTGCTTCGGCCGGGAGTACACGGAACCAGACTCGACGTCGCTTGATCACCAGCGAGACCAACAGTCCGGTCATCATCGTGATCGCGAACACGAGCACCCACAACTGCGCGGGGTCGTATCCGACCTGCAGGTTGGCGAACTCCTTGGCACCGTCGAATCGAATGTTGGTGCCGTCGGTGAGGGTCGTCGATTCACCGGGACGCAGGTTCACCCGATCCTGCTTCACGAGTCGACCCTGGTTGATCATCTCCTGGTTCAGAGTGAAGATCGACTGGGGGATGCCGGTGTCGAGGCCGGTATCACCTTTGTAGATATCCACTGCCACAGCAGGATCAACCAATTCCGGGAAGCGTGAGGAGAGCAGGGTTCCGTTGAATTGCGCCGTGGGAGCGAAGAGGCCTTCGATGGCGATCTGGCCGCGGCGTCGCTCATCGGCAGTGGCGTATGTCCCGCCCGGAGGATCGAAACGCAACGCCCCGCTGCTCAGGAACGTGGTGGCGTCGTCGGGCCGGAACTGCAGGGCCTCGGTTCGACTCTGACCGTCGGGGAAGGTCACAGTGAATTCGGGGGCGTAACCGTGCCCGGTGAGGTAAATGCGTTCGTCTCCGAGCCGGAGGGGCTCATTGACCTTGAGCTGATAGTCGCGCCAGGTGCCGGCGGCGATATCGTCGGCGGACTGGTACGAGATGTTCGAAGTGAACATCTCTGCCTGGCCGTTCTCAAGGTAGTCGGCGTTGAAGTCCTTGACTCTGATGCAGAACGGCTCCAGCCCGGTTCCATCGGTGCTGTTTCCGGCACGGAAAGAGTCATAAATGGCGGGCGAGGTGTTGCAAAAACCGGGCCCGTTATCGGCGATGACGATGACCGACCCTTCGTAACCGAAGAGCTTACCGATGGCAATGGCAGCTAGAAGACCGATCAGCGAGAAATGAAAAAGCAGGTTTCCCGCTTCGCGTGTGTAACCCTTCTCGGCGGAGAGGGTGAGTACTCCATCAGGCTCGGGCCGAACGGCGGTACGCCACCCTCTCAAGTGGGGCGCGATGTCGGCGATGACGGTTTTCGGACTGCCGTCGAGAGCGCCCGAATGACGCAACGGTAGTCGCGAAAGATTGCGCGGCACTCGAACGGGCTGTGCGCGAAGGGCTTTGCCATGTTCGATCATTCTGGGAGTCAGGCAGCCGATCAACGACACGAACAGTAGGACGTAGATGGCGGTGAACCAGAAGCTTCCGAATACGTCGAACAATTCCAGCGTGTCCATGACGGGCCCGAGAGCCGGACGCGCTGCGATGTAGGAATCGACGGCCTGGGTGTTGAGATTACGCTGTGGCAGCAGTGCGCCAGGGATTGCTGCGATGGCGAGCAGGAACAGCAGCACCAGTGCCGTTCGCATCGAGGTCAGTTGCCGCCACCTGTTGCGCACCGCAGCGATTGCTCTGCGTAACCGTCCCTGCGATGTGAGCGCCGAGGGTTGATCAGCTGTCACCGCGCTACACCCTTTCGACGATTGCATCTCAATTACTACGCAACATAGTAGTTGATGGGCCGTGTGTCGTTGTGCGCGGTCGTCGCCTGGGCGAGAGGTTAAGTGCTGCAACCACAAACATGGTAGTACTTAGTCCATCCGGAACGCTGCCGGCTGCGGTTCGGGATTGGCCGCTTTCGGCCCCCCCGGTAGGCGCGGATCGGTTCTTTTACTCATGCTGTCCAAGCGCGTTTCATCCCGCGGAGTAATATCTGTGCGGTGAGATCAGGCACACTTGCACTGGCTGTTCTGCGTGCCGAGTACGGAGCGGCGCGGTTCCCTCTGCAGTTGATTGAGGATGTCGCGATGTCCCAACTCGATGAGTGAGCGCCACTACGACTGGCCTACGAGGATGTACTGGTCACCCTGGATCGCGCCGCGCACCTGCTCGATGACGGGCCCACCGCCGTCCGGGTCATCACGGCCCTGCGCCAACGTCGAACCCAACAACGCCTGGCAGTTGAGGGCGCGGCCCGCATGGAACGCTGGAGGCGGCACCGCGCACGGTTTCGTCGCCAGCGCGGGTAGGCGGCGACACATTTGACCCAGCCGAAAGGACGAAAATCAAGGCAATCGATGCTGGGCGTGTGTGCCGCCTCTGCGACTAGACGTCTACGTCTGGTTCGAAGCCGCATCAGAAATCGTGTCCGTCACCGCCCCCGGACTGCCCGCAGCCCAGACAACGACTATTGAGCAGCACGGAAGGCCACTGCCGTCGACCATAAACATCCATCTGCACGCGCGGGCCGCGCGTGAGCGAGGAGTCCCGGCCCAGTGCCGCAGGCCTGAAGTCACCGCTCTGCTGTAGCGCATAGATCGAAGTAAAGCCTAGCTAATCTCGGTCGTCGGTGCCGATCACCTGCCCACCACGCAGCAGGACGCCGGCCGCGGTGGCGATCTCGGATTTATCGTTGTCCTGCAGCATCATCTCAGGCCGTCTGCAGCCCCCCAACCGGTTTCGGACGGCATTTCGCGCGCACTCCCGGCTATGTGGTCTCGACCGGGATGATGATCGCAAGAATGACGCCGATGTCCGCATAACTTATTCGCCGATTACTCGGTCTATACCAAATCGCAAGAAGTGCGAACTCGAACACCATCCCAATGAGGAGTGTCGGCTGGCGCATACTTGGGAGTCGGTGGCACGTAGTTGGGACTACGAGACCTCTCATGTCGCGGAACTCCCGAACTGACTGTCAATCCAGTTGCTCGCCAGAGTTGGACGACGGCCACTCCCAGCCTCAATGGCATTGTAAGCGTGCCATTCTCGCGGACTCGGCACAGGTCAGCAAGTTCCAGTACGTGCCATTGCTCCCAGATGTGTTGTCATCTGACAGCGGCGCGTGGGTGCCCAGAGGTCTACAGCCGCAAGTTCGGTCACCGATCGCCGCGCGTATTGATCGTCCCTGGTGTCACCCACAGACCACTGCGCAGCCCCGACAATACCGAACCGCTCAGCATCAATGCCACAAGGCGATTGTCCGGGGTGGGTAGCGACCAACCACGGCCGAGCTGAGCACGGTAATGGCGATTGCTGTTACCGCAGGAACGCAGCACAACATTCGGATCTGCTATTTTCGTCCTGTGTATCCGATTCGGTTGAGCGAGCGTATTCGCCGAATTCTGCTCTGGTCCATCATGGCGGCCACGGCATTGGCGGTGCTGATGATGCTGCAGGTCGCACACACCACCGCAGAGCCTGGCCACGCTCCGCTGGCCGTAGTCATCGAGAGCATCCCTGAAATCGAGCACATGTCGGCGCCGGAGCAGGACGAGGGGATCGGCGGTAACGCGTCCGGTCATCACGACACTCACGGATCCCTGCTCGGGTCCGTCCACATGGCGGTGGCGATCCTTGCGCTAGGGCTGGCAATGTTGCTGCGCCGGACCGGATGGACTGTGCTGCTGCACCAGCTCCGTGGTCTACAGGCGCCTAAATTGTCGCCTACTGAGAGGTCGGTCTCCCCCCCTGCGCCGGTGTCCGTGCTCGATGCGGGATGCCTTCTGAGGGTGTGAGAGGTCTGCGTTTGCGCAGATCGGTCCACACTTCCTCTCGCGCACCACCTCCACTGTGATTGCGCGAGCCTGCCTCATCGAGGACAAAGTCATGCCCATCTTCTTCAACGCTTCATCGGCCACGCTGCACAGTCGCTCCCCACATTCCATGCTCGCAGCGCCTCCGCCAGGAATAGCGGTCGTCCTCCGCGAGTCCGGACTGCACGATCTACCGCAGAGCGCGCAGTTGCATCTCGACGAACTTCCGATCGGCCTTTTCCCCGAGCTCGGAGCACGGTTCCTGCGCCGGTGGCACCGCAGCTTCGTAAGCCGACGACATACGATCGCTCTCGTCGCGACCGATAGCGAGGGTGCCGTAGTTGGATTCCTCCTCGGCACCCTCGATCACCGTGCACATATCGCTGATCTGCTGCGCGAGCGGATGACCGTGCTGTCGCTAGCTGCACGCGCCGGTGCGGCGATGGCAGTCCGGCCACGCACTGCGGTGCGGTTCGTTCGTACGCGTCTTCGCCCCTGGTGCCGAGCGGTGGCGCGCTCTTGTCCCATTCCACTGTTGAACGGCGAAACCGTGACGCCCCCGGCTGACCGTGTCGCCGTCGTTGTTGCGATAGCGGTGAGCCCTCGGGTGCGAGGGATCGGAGTGGGTGCACAGTTGCTCGACTGGTTCGAATCCGACTCTGCGCGCGCAGGTGCGCGCTGCGCCGAATTGTCCACCGACCTCGGGGTGGCCGACAGTGCAGGCGGCTTCTACGAACACCTCGGATGGCAGAAAGGCGGAAAGCGTCTCGATCGGGACGGACGTACCATGCAGACCTACAGACGAGATCTGAACGGCCGCCACGGCAGAGCGTCACCCCCCTCTTCGCCAACCTCAACCCCGATGCCCACGGGCAATGACTCGTCCACAGAGACGAGCAAATGATGCCGAGTACCCGACGAACGGTGTTCGGGCTCGTGGGATGTACTGCGCTCGCAGGCGTACTGCTTGCAGGGGTGTTGTTCCCCATTGCCGGTGGCCTGGGATATGTCTCGAACCGCGCTGCCGATACCGTCGACAACGTTTCCGGCGAACTCATCGAGGGGGTCGTTCCCGCCATCTCGACAATGACGGACTTGGCAGGCAATCCGATCGCATGGCTGTATGAGCAACGCCGTTTCGAGGTGCCAAGCACGAAGATCTCCAACGAGATGAAGCTTGCGATCGTCTCCGTCGAAGACCGACGTTTCGCAGAACACCAGGGCGTGGACTGGCAGGGAACGTTGCGAGCGTTCCTGACCAACACCACCAGCGGCCAGGTCGAGCAGGGCGCATCGACACTTGATCAGCAATACGTGAAGAACTATCAATTGCTGGTCGTCGCCGACACCGACGCCGAGCGGCGTGCCGCGATCGAAACGACGCCGGCTCGCAAGATCCGCGAAATCCGCATGGCGTTGTCCTTGGACAAAGAATTGACCAAGGACGAGATATTGACCCGCTATCTGAACCTGGTGCCGTTCGGCAACGCCTCGTTCGGGATTCAAGACGCCGCGCAGACCTACTTCGGTGTCGACGCCAGCGAGTTGACGGTGACACAAGCAGCGATGCTGGCGGGGATGGTCCAATCCAGCTCCGCACTGAACCCATACATTAACCCAGACGATGTGATTGCACGCCGAAATATCGTACTGGACACCATGATCGACACCATCCCAAACCGAGCCGCGGAATTCGAGGCCGCAAAAGCTGAGCCATTGGGCGTGCTGGACGAGCCCAACACCCTCCCACGTGGTTGCATCGCGGCGGGCGACCGAGGGTTTTTCTGCGACTACGCACTCCAGTATCTCGAGGACGCCGGTATCAGCCGCGATCAGATCGACGAGGGCGGCTATCTGATCAGAACGACCCTGGACCCGGCGGTGCAGAACTCGACCCAGGCCGCACTGACCGCGAACACTGATCCCGACCTCGACGGTGTCGCCACCGTGATGAACGTCGTCGCACCCGGGCAGGACCAACACCGCATTCTCGCCATGGGCAGTAGTCGCACCTACGGACTCGATGCCGATGCCGACGAAACGGTTCAGCCGCAACCGTATTCACTTGTCGGCAATGGCGCCGGGTCGATTTTCAAGATATTCACCACTGCCGCCGCGATGGAACGCGGACTCGGCACCAACGCCACACTGCAGGTTCCCCGGCGCGTGGAGGTCAGGGGGTTGGGCGACGGCGGCGCGCGTAACTGCCCGGCGGGTGCTTACTGCGTGGAGAATGTCGGAAACTATCCACCGTCGCTGACGGTCACCGATGCATTGGCGCAGTCACCGAACACGGCGTTCGTGAAGTTGCTCGAGTCCGTCGGTGTCACACCGACAGTCGACATGGCTGTACGGCTAGGGCTTCGCTCCTACACCCTTCCCGGCTCGTCCGGCTTCGGCGAGCAGAGTATGGCGGACCTTCAAAAGAAACAAAGTCTCGGCTCGTTCACGCTCGGACCTACCTGGGTCAACCCGCTCGAGCTGTCCAACGTCGCAGCTACCCTCGCCTCGGGAGGGACATGGTGCCCACCGAACCCGATCGACTCCGTCTACGACCGCGAGGGTGTACCTGTACCGGTCACACAACAAGCGTGCGAGCAGGTCGTCGAACCCGGTCTGGCCACCACACTCGCCAACGCGATGAGCAAGGACGATCAACCCGGAGGAACCTCGGCATCTGCGGCCCGGTCTGTGGGCTGGACGCTGCCGATGTCCGGGAAAACCGGCACCACCGAATCCAACCGATCCTCTGGCTTCCTCGGCTTCACCAACCGCTACGCCGCCGCCGTCTACACCTACGGCGACTCACCGACACCCGGCCAGATCTGCTCCTTCCCACTGCGCCCCTGCAGCTCCGGGAACCTCTACGGCGGCAACGAACCCGCACGGACCTGGTACGACGCGATGGACCCAATCGCCACGAACTTCGGCCCCATCGAACTGCCACCGGTCGACGACAAATACGTCCGCGGCTCCGCCAACGGACAAGTACCCCAGGTCAGCGGCATGAGCCAATCCTCGGCCACATCGAGATTGGAAGCAGCAGGATTCGAGGTGAACGTCGCCACCACCACCAGTCAGGGCGCCCGCGGTACCGCTACCGGCACATCCCCATCAGGGGCTGCGATCCCGGGATCGCTGATCACGCTGTACATCAGTGACGGCTCCGCCGCCCCCGACCGCACACCCACACCAGCGCCGCCCAGTATCGACATCCCCGCCCTGCCGCTATCACCGCCGCGGTGATCACCCGCGGCACTCACCTTCGAGACCCCCGCGCACGAAAGGAACGCCATCACAGTCAGCCGTCGACAACTGCTCACAGCCGCAGCGGTCCTGCCACTCGCAGCCGGCTGCACCACCGACACCACCGACACCACCGACACCACCGACAGACAATCCCCCAGCCTCGCACCGAGCAGTCGATCATCGGCCCCGGTGAATCCAGGGCGGTGGATGCCGACAGCCGGCGAAGTAATGCCCGAGATCAAACGCGCAGCGACGAGCTTCCTCGAAGCCGGTGGCAGCTGGAGCGAGGGAGGAGGAGTACTCGACAGCTTGCGCACCGCCGGGGTATCGCTCGAAGCCGCGGCGACGGCATCACTGCTTCAACCCGGCGATGCCCTCGCCAGCACCCTGCGAGTGGTGTATCCGCAGTATGCCGGAATCGGTGCAGACCGTGCCGCAGTGATTGTGCTGTTCGACCAACTCCTACAACGCCCCACGCTCGCGCAGCCCCCTCTCTGCCAGGATCAAGTGAGACACTCGCAGTGAACGAAGTGCACACCCTGAGGGCATGACTGGAGCATCACCGATGAGCAGCCCGAAGCCCATACCGCCGGATAAGTCGATCGACCCCGCACCCAAAGCAACCCGACGTACCTTCACCACCGAGTACCGCAACAAGATCATCGACGAATACCGCGCAGCCCCGTTCGGCGAGAAATCGGCGGTTCTGCGCCGCGAAGGCCTCTACCAGTCGCAGTTGCGTGAATGGTCCGCTACCCGAGAGAACACAACACCGAAGAGCTCCATTAATCGAGGCAAAGGCAAGAGCAGCAACACCATCGACGCATCCGGGCGCAAAGAGATCGACCGCCTCAACCGGCGCAATGCGCACCTCGAGAAGCAGCTGACGCAGACGGAGGCCGCGCTGGAGATCATGGGAAAACTGCATGTGCTCTTGGAGTCGATCTCCGAGAGCACGGGCACAGCGATGCCACCGACCACGCCCTCGACACCACATTCGACGAACTCCGTGCCGCCTCAGTCCCGACGAGAACGGCGTGCACGCTGATCGGTCGCTCTCGCGCCACTCATTACCGCCGCCAGCAACCACCTGTTCTGGGACCCAAGCAACGCCGGAGCGTCCCCGACAACGGGCAGGCTCTCACCGCCGCTGAACGCGCACAGGTGTTGTCGGTGATCAACTCCGACAGCAATGCTGACCTCGCGATCTGTCAGATATACGCCCGCGAACTCGACGAAGGAAACTACTGGTGCTCGACCTCGACGATGTACCGCATCGCCTCCGCCGCCGGGCAGAACCGTGAACGACGACGCCTGGCCACACACCCACCGAAGGTCAAACCCGAACTCCTCGCACACGGACCCTCGCAGGTCTGGTCCTGGGACATCACCAAGCTACGAGGACCATCCAAGGGCGTCTGGTTTCACTTGTACGTCCTGATCGACATCTACTCCCGTTACACCCCGTCCTGGATCGTCTCATCCCACGAAAGCGCCGAATTAGCAGAAGAATTCATCGCCGAAGCTATCGAACGCAACGGCGTGACACCACACACCGTCCATGCCGATCGTGGAGTGTCGATGACCTCGGGTCTTGTCTCGGAACTACTGACCTTCCTCGGAGTCGTCCGATCCCATTCACGACCCAGGGTGTCCAACGACAATCCGTTCTCCGAAGCCCAGTTCAAAACGCTGAAGTATCTACATGACTTCCCGAAATCGTTTGCCAGCCTTGACGATGCCCGGACTTTCTTGGAGGGATTCTTCAACGAGTACAACCACATTCATCATCACTCCGGCATCGGATGGCATACCCCGGCATCGGTACACTTCGGTACCGCGGAGGCGATCGACGAAGCCCGCCAGATCACACTCACCGACGCGTTTCACGCCAACCCGGCCCGATTCTCGACTCGGCCGACACCACCGAAGATCCCACACGTCGTCTACATCAACGAACCAGCACTCGAAACCCAGATCAACTGAACGACCAGTGTCTCACTTGACTTGATTTATTCCGGCCAGCCGAGACGACCCGGCAGATGGCACTCGATATCCGGCTCAAGCGCGACATCGCCGCTGGCACGGCCTGGACCGTTGAAAAGATCAACCCTTTGACCTCGCTAGCCTCGATCTTTCTTCCTGCTGATGTGGTGGCCTGATCGGTTCGAGATTATGGTTTTCGATTGCGTTCACGTTCATCGGGCGCGATGTGTCGGCCG
>Ga0208328_1000053_pt1 | contig 70057 bp, 71 predicted proteins | sample DeeseametaMP2633_FD_184170 | JGI IMG/M metagenome (GOLD analysis project Ga0208328, IMG submission 184170) | Marine microbial communities from the Deep Atlantic Ocean - MP2633 (SPAdes) | ecosystem: Environmental > Aquatic > Marine > Unclassified | place: Northeast of Antigua and Barbuda, North...
AGCGAGAACAGCATCTCGACGACACGGCTCAGAAGCCGCCTGTGGTGGGCGACGACCGCGTTCCAGTCTATGCCTTGCGCCGAATACACCTTGTCGACCTCCTTTGTCCGGCCCTCAAGCTCTTGCCTGCCCTCCGCTTTCGCTTTGGGCGTTCGTCACCTGGCCGGCTGCGCCGACCGCTCCTCACCGTCGCTGGCGGGCCCCTCAAGGATAGGGGCGGCGAAGCGGCGGTGGATGGAATTCCGGCCAAAGGGGCCGAAGAGGCGTTGTCGGCGACAAATTTGATCTGCCGCAAGGCGGCTGGAAAGAATTGATTTACCTTGTTGATTCAGGGTGTTTCGGACCTCGCCCGGGATGCGGGGTGCTGACGGAAAGCAAAATGCCGCCGGAAGCGAGGCCGAAAAGATATCAAACCGGTGCGGCGGGCGCGGCTTGCCGAAAGAGCTGTCACAGTCACAGTTGCCGTCATGTGCTTGCCACATTTACCGGACTTTTGAGGACGAAATACAAAGTGGGGACGAGTTTATTGACGGAAGGAACTTCCAAATCGCGGATTCTGCGTGAGCGGAAGAGCGTGAGGAAAATTCTTCGCCCGGCACGCATCATTCCGATGATCGGACTTGCCGGCCTGATGGCCGCCGCGCCGATGATGGCCCGAGGGCTTGCGCAATTCTCCGTCGGCATGTTCGCCGTGCCCGTGTCCGTGCAGGCTTCCGTATCGGGAACGGCCCGCGCCGGGTTTTCGGAACCGCGCGAAACGGGCCGTCGGCTTCAGTTGGCCGAGGATGTCCTGTCGGACCGTCTCGACCGTGTTTTCCACGTGGCGATGGAAGAGGATGCCGCGAAGGTTCCGGCTCCGCATTTCGCCGATTTCGATACGCGCCGGATTCCGGTGCGGACATCGGACGCAAAGCCGCTTTCCGATATCGACCGTTTCGCGATGCTGCCCGGCGATACGGCCGCTGTGACGCTTGCCAGCCTGGAAGAGAGGTTTGCGCCCATGCGTATGGCGGAAGCCGCCGATGCGGCCGTGGACGCTGCCATCGCCCTAGCGCTCGCGACCGGAGAAGAGGAAGAACTGGCCGGCGAGAGCACTGAAGAGGCGATTGCCAGCCTCGAAAGCCGGCTGCCGGAAGAGGTTGTCGTGCCGATCCCGCGTCCCGCCTATTCCGCCAAGCCGAAACAGGCCTCCACCGCGCTCGCCTATGCCAATCCGAATGCGGAAATCGAGGAAGAAGAGACGCGCGACGGCATTTTCGGCCGGCTGTTTGGCAAGCGAAACGACTCGCTGCTCCCCGACCGCGGCAGCAAGGTCGCGGTCTACGACATAGGAGCGCAAATGGTTTACATGCCAAATGGCGAAAAGCTGGAAGCGCATTCCGGTCTCGGCCACATGAAGGACAATCCGCGCTACGTCAAAGAGAAGAACAAGGGGCCGACGCCGCCGAATCTCTACAATCTGCGTATGCGCGAAGCCCGTTTCCACGGGGTCGAGGCGATCCGCCTGCTGCCGGCCGACGGCAAGAAGAAATTCAACCGCGACGGCCTGTTGGCGCATACCTACATGTATGTGGCCGGCGGCGGCAAGGACAAGTCGCAGTCGAATGGCTGCGTGGTCTTCAAGGATTACGACAAGTTCCTGACCGCCTTCAAACGCGGCGAGGTCAAGCACATGATCGTCGTCGGACACTTGAAGGAAGTGCCGACTTATCTGGCGGCGCTTTGACATTTACGCCTGACGGAGGCGACTGCCTGTTTTTACCCCACCGTTAAGCTTCGCTTCGCTCGCTGGCGGGGCCACGCCGGCAAGGACTATGCAAATTCGTGTTGTTGCCAGAGGTGGCCATTCGCGCATAGCCTGCGGGCTTTCCAGCGGAGGACTGCCGAATGAATCTGGTTTCACGATCTGCACGCATGATGATTTTGGCCGCGGCCGTCATGGCGGCGGCGCCGGCGATGGCGGCCGACCATGCGGTCACCATCAAGGGTTTCGCCTTCTCGCCGGCCACGCTGACCGTGGCGGCCGGCGACACGGTGACCTTCACCAATGAGGATAGCGCGCCGCACACGGCGACCGCCGGGGACGGCAGCTTCGATACCGGCCGGCTCAACAAGGGCGCATCGGCGACCGTGACCATCGCCGGCGCCGGAAACCATGCCTACAAGTGCAACTTCCATGCGAGCATGAAGGGCACGATCTCGGCGAACTGATCCGCCGGGGCGTCAGCCTTCCAGCGTAAAGCCGATCTTCAGGGTGACCTGCCAGTGGCCGACCTTGCCGTCGACGATGTGGCCGCGCGTGTCGGTCACCTCGAACCACTGCATGTTGCGGACGGTTTTCGCCGCCGTGGCGATGGCGTTCGATATGGCGTCCTCGATGCCCGTGGCGGACGAGCCGGTCAGTTCGATCGACTTGTAGACGTGATTGCTCATGGTCTCCTCCCTTTCGTTCACGACAGGCCCGAGGCTTCCATGACGAGATGGCCGTTGTGAGGCTGGAGCGCGAGAGGACTGGCCACAAGAAAAAGAAGCCGGAGCGTCGCCGCCCCGGCTTCCTGTCCTGCCTTGGGAGGCTGGAGCTTACATCGTTCCCATGGCGCCGAGGCGCAGGAACAGGGTTTCGCCGTTGGAGTCGTCGACACCGTCATTATCGGTGACCGCATATGCGTTGCCGGCGGCGTCGATGGTGAAGCCCTCGATCTTGTCGACGACATAGCCGCCGGTCGATTTCAGGTCCGGGATGAAGTCGTGCACCAGTTCCTTGGTGACGACCGGCAGGTCGCCGCCGAGCGCGGCCGGCTGCAGTTCGGAGACGGGCACGCGATAGAGCGCCTTCAGCTTTGCGGCGTCGCCGATCTGATTGTCGCGCTCGACGATATAGACATAGTCGCCATTGGCGGTGATCTCCGACAGGCCAACCCAGCCGGCGCCTTTTGGCTCAAGCGGGTAGCGCACCGCGCCGGCCCATTTCTTCTCTTTGGTGTCGTAGGCGAGCAGCTTGACCTGACCGGCCGGATCGTCTCCCCATTCGCGCTGGATCGCGACCCAGAGCATGTCGCCAATCTTCGCCACGCCCTCGGAGCCAAAGCGCTTCTCGACGGAGGCAAGCTCGGCCGGGAAGGCGACCTGGGCCTTGATCTGGCCCTTGGCGTTGACGTGGTAAAGCGCATGCGGGATCAGCCGGTCGGTACGGCCTTCGGAGGCAATCCAGAAGCCGCCTTCGCCATCCGTGGTGATGCCTTCCTGGTCCATCAACTGGGCGGGCGCGCCGCCACGGGTGATGCGGGTGGCCTCGGTGATCCTGGCCGGCCTCTGGTTGGCGTCGATGGTGAAGATCGTCGGCTGCATGGCGTAGAAGCTATCGTTCACGCCATAGAGGATCCCCGGCTTTTCCGGATCGGCGGTCAGGCCCGACATCGCGCCCCAGCCGATGGGACGGTCGCCGTCCATTTCGGAAACCAGCATCGGATAGGCGGGTTCGCCCTCCGCATAGGAATAGAGGGTGACGTGTGAACGCACACCGCCATCCTCGATCAGGTCGGCCTCGTTGGCGACGGCGAGCAGGTTGCGTCCCGGGATCGCCACTGCGCCTTCCGGAGCGAGCGCCGTCGGCAGGATCTGCTTCAGTACCGGCGCCGCGCCCGTGTCCTCATAGACGCCGACGACCGAGCCTCGTTCGGACAGAAGGAAGATATAGGTCGTGGTGCCGAAAGTGGCGATCTCCATGCCTTCCGGCTCAACACCCTTGTTGCCCGAGCGCTTTTCCGGGTAATGGCCGGCCATGGCGACTTCGTATTCGAAGGACAGGCCGCTGTCATAGAGAACTTCACCCTTCTTCGAGAAGATGGTGAAGCCGCGCGAACCGCCCTTCCAGTCGCCCTCATTGGCGATGACGAGGCGGTCGTCGTCGAGCCACTGCACGGCGTCGGGCTCCCGCGGGACGGCGGTCAGCTTGCCGTCGAAGGTCAGTGCGCCTTCTTCTTCGGTGTCAACATTGTCGAGAGCGACCGATCCGGCGGAAAAGTGCGAGACGATGTCGCCGGTCTTGCCGTCGACGATGACGATCTCGTTGTTTTCCTGCATCGTCATGGCGATTTCGCCGGCTTCGTTGAAATCGACGAATTCGGGCTCGGGATCTTCCGGTGCGACTTCGGCGAGGCCGGTGACATCGACCATTTTCAGGCTGGCGCAATCGAGTGCACCATCCGAGGCGGAGACGATGGCGAGCGCGCCGGCCGGCATCTGCGGCAGGCCGCCGTCACCCAGATCCTCGTCGCGTTCGTTCTCGATGGCGACGGCGACCATCGTGCCGTCTTTCGACAGTGCGACGGAGTCGGGCTGGCCGCCGAGGTCGCAGGACTGTTCGATCTCACGGGTCTCGAGATTGACCGAGAGAAGCACGCCCGACGGGTTCGTGTAGCTTTCGGAGGTATTGAGACCGACAAAGGCGTGACCGGACTGGACGACCAGCGAGGTCGGCTCTCCGTCGAGTTTTACATAACCGCCGGGGGCAGGATTGGCGGGGTCGGAAATGTCGATCATGCCGATGCCGCCGAACGGGCTGTCGGAATAGACCAGCGTCATGCCGTCTTCCGTGACGTAGATGATTTCAGACGACGTTTCCGACGCGGGATCAGCGTCGGCGGGAAGGTTGGTGTAGACCGGGAAGGACGCGATACGGTTGAAGACCATATCGGCGTGGGCCGGCGCGGCGGCGAACAGCGCGGAAAGCGCGGTGCCGGCGGCCAGCAGTCTGGATTGTCTGGACATGCCTCAGCTCCCAAAAAATGTGCGGAATGCGATAGAACGGCCCTGAACGCGGGCCCGACGTGACAAACGCCTTGTTCGCGAGGCAGATGACAGGCCCATGACAGGACTGCGAAGAAATGATGACAGGTTGAGTCGTTTCGTTAGGACGCCGTTAGGGAAGAAATGACGGCGCGGAGCAGGATTAAGGTTCTGTCAAAGCGCGCCTTGCTACCGATCACGGTGCAGCGGTCGTCTTCCGTGACGAGGCATGACGCCAGGACGCTGCCCCGGGCCGAGCCCGAATGTCGCGCAGTGCCGATAGAGACAGGCGCGCGCCAATTCCAGAACAAGAAGCCGTAAAGGCGGACCGGCCGAACATGCTTTGAGCATCGTAACAGGCCTGTCGGGTGAAGTGGGCATGGGTCAGCAAGAAGAGCGTGACTGCATCGCATCGGAGGGGGCACTGTCGTGGGGGGATATTCCTCCGGACGCGGCGCTGTGCGGCAAGGCTGCGATGTGCCGCGAGCTCGCGGCTTCCTACGAGCCGATGTTCAAGGCCATCCTGCTTCCGGTTGCGGCCTATTTTTCGATCACCGCCGTAACCCATCTGCTTTTCTCAACCTCTCCCAATGCCCCGATTATGGCGCTTTCCTCGGCCGTCATCGGATTGGCCTTCCTTGCCATGGGCCTCAAGGTGCGGCGTGGCGAAATGAGCTATCGAAAACTGGAGATGGTGGGCTTTTCCGCCTTCGGTCTTGCCTATCTCAAGATTGTCTCCAACCAGCTTATGAATCCGGAGCCGACGAAGCTCTTCTATTTCATGCTGGTCATGCTGGTCGTCTCGATGTTCGGGATCAGCATCCGGCTGGTTTCGATCGCGATCGTCCTGTCCGTCGCAACTATGCTGCTCTTCGCGGCGCCCTACGGCTCGACGATGCTGGCGCAATACACGGTCATTGCGATGGCCGGCTCGATCGCCGCTTATTGCATGTCGAAAATGGTCCGTAGCGCGATAACCCGCGAGATCCGCGCCCGCATGACTTCGGACCGGCTGCGCAAACTGGCCGAGATACAGGCCGAGCAGGACATGCTGACCGGTCTGCCGAACCGGCGCAATTTCTTCCGCCAGCTGCGCGAGCGGCTGCAGCGTGCGCGCGACGGCGGCGAGGGCTTCGTTCTCGGCATTGTCGATCTCGACGGGTTCAAGGCGATCAACGACACCTATGGCCACACGGTCGGCGACATGCTGCTGAGCGAAGTGGCGAACCGGCTGAAGCAGGCCGGCGGCTGCGAGGGACAGGTTTCGCGGATGGGCGGCGACGAATTCGCGGTGCTGATCGACGGGCGCCGCAGCGCCAAACAGTTGCACGATTACGGCCGCGCGCTGTGCGACAGCATTCGTGCCCAGTATCTGATTTCCGGCCTCGAATTCTCGGTATCGGCCTCCGTCGGCTTTGTCCGCTCGGATATGTCGGAGCACGACGAGGTTGCCTTGATCGAACGCGCCGACTTCGCCATGTTCCGCGCCAAGGCGAATGGTTCGGGCACCGTGATCTTTACGCCGCGCCTCGAGGAAGACCTGCAGCAGATCGGCCGTATCGAACAGGCGCTGCGCATCAGCGACAAGGAAGAGGAGATGTCGGTCGTCTTCCAGCCGCAGGTCGACATTCATTCCGGCAAGACGACCGGTTTCGAGGCGCTGGCGCGCTGGAACAGTCCGACGCTCGGCCATGTGCGCCCCGATGTGTTCATCGCGGCGGCGGAACGGACGGGGCTTATCGAGGAGATGACGCCGATCCTGCTCAACAAGGCGCTGAAATTCGCCAGCGGCTGGCCGGAAAATCTGAAGCTTTCCTTCAATCTGTCGATTCGTGACATCATGTCACCGTCGGCCATCGACAAGTTATGCAACATTATCGAGCAGAGCGGCATCGATCCGAAGCGGCTCGAATTCGAGGTGACCGAAACGCTGATCATGTCGGATTTCGAGACGGCGCGGAAGTCGCTCGCGCGCTTGCAGCAGCTCGGTTCGCGCGTGGCGCTGGACGATTTCGGCGTCGGCTACGCCAATTTCGGCCATATCGACCAGCTCTCGATCAATACGATCAAGATCGACCGTTCGTTCGTCACGCGGCTTTCCAATGGCGGCCAGACGGTCAAGCTGATCAAGACGATGGTCGACATGTGCTCGACGCTCGGGGTCGGCTCAATTGTCGAAGGGGTTGAGACCGAGCAGGAACTGGCGGTGCTTCGCGGCATCGGCGCGCGCAATGTGCAGGGCTATTACTATTCGAAGCCGATGGCGGCCGAGGATATTCCGTCCTTCCTTTCGCAGTCGCTCCTGGCCACCATCGGTAGCCCCAACGTCTCCGCAAAGCGGGCTGTCTGACCGTCCGTCCCCCGCGCCGCCGACGCGGCGCGGAGCGCTTGTTGCGAAGCGCGCCGAGATGCGCTATGGAGCGCGCATTCTTCCGGAAATCAGTGGTTCGAGACCACGCCCGCGGCACCGGCGCGGACGAACAGGAAAGGTTTATCCAATGGCAAATACGCTTCTGATGCCCAAGGCGACCGCTGTCTGGCTGGTCGACAACACGGCTCTTTCCTTCGACCAGATCGCGCAGTTCTGCAAGCTGCATCCGCTTGAGGTGAAAGCGATCGCCGACGGCGAATCGGCGCAGGGCATCAAGGGTCTGGATCCGATCAATACCGGCCAGTTGTCGCGCGAGGAAATCGCCAAGGCGGAAAAGGATTCGAACTACCAACTGAAGCTGGCAACATCGAAATATGTCGTGCCGGAGCTGCGCAAGAAGGGCCCGCGCTACACGCCGGTTTCCAAGCGCCAGGACCGCCCGAACGCGATTCTCTGGCTGGTGCGCAATCACCCGGAACTGAAGGACGCCCAGATTTCGCGCCTCGTCGGCACGACCAAGAACACGATCGAGCAGATCCGCAACCGCACCCACTGGAACTCGGCCAATCTGCAGCCGGTCGATCCGGTGGCGCTCGGCCTGTGTTCGCAGATCGACCTCGATTTCGAGGTACAGAAGGCGGCCAAGTCGCGTCCCGCTCCGACCGAGGACCAGCAGGGCGACAGCCTGCTGCCGGCTTCCGAGACCGAGAACCTGCCGGTCGATGACATCCTGACGCGTCCTTCGGCGCCGAAGGAAGAGGAAGAAGAGCTCGACGCCGATGCCGTCTTCGCCAAGCTCAGCTCGCTCAAGGGTTCGCGCAGCGAAGAGGAAGACGAGGACGAGCAGTAAACGCAAAATCCGTCCGGACCAGCAAAGCCCGCCGATCGGCGGGCTTTTTTCATACGGAGATGGATTCTGCGACAAGAATCCGGGGTGCGCGAACAAGAAAAACGCGTCTTTCCACACTCCGGACGGGATTTATATTTTCAGAATGGAAAAATCTGTCTATCCTGCGGCTTCATCCTTGGGGCTGGGTGGTTATGACGGGGCGCGCGAAGCAAATCGAGGTGTCCAGGCTGTCGGGTCGAATCTGGCGGGATGGGCACAAATTGGACCTGCAAATCTACCGGTTGAGCGGACGCGATCTCGGTTGGGTCCTCGAAGTGAAGGCGGAAGGCAGCAAGCCTGTCATCTGGGACCATGCCTTCGCAAGCGAGGGCGCGGCGATCAGCGAGTTCAATCGCGCGATGAAAGAGGAAGGATTGTCGGCGTTTATGGTCGACAGACCCCGATTTCGCGGCTTCGGAGCGCCGCCTCGCGGCAGCAGTGAGGGGCTTTCCTGAGGCCCCGAGCCTCGCCGCGCGAACATCCGATCATGGACGAGACCATGGCCGCCGCGCTTGCCGGCCGGCATATCCGCCGCAGGTCTTTTCGGTGGGATAACGTTGTTTGCGCCGCCTAGAACTGTTGGCAATTTACATCTAATTGTAGATTTTTTGTTTAAGTATTCCTTTAGGTAATTTGCAGTATAAAATGGTTCTTCAACTTGCATGACGGCGTCCGGCATCCCGCCGCCGCCCGCCATGCTGCGTACCGGGGGGTGTGCATGCAGCGGCTGTTCGAACTTCTTGTGTCCTTCTCCAGGGACCGCCGCGGCAATTTCGCGACCATGTTCATCGTGCTGAGCGTGCCTCTTTTTCTCGCCGCCTCGCTGTCGCTGGATACGGCGCGCATGTTCGCCGTTCAAAACAAGCTGACATTCGCGGTCGACGCGGCCGCGCTCGCCACCACACAGGGCCTGACGCTGGGCGACATCAAGCTGGACGACGCCAAGACCGCGGTGCGCAAATATCTCGACGCCAATCTGGACGAGCGCAACCTTCAGGCTGCCGAGGTGACGGTGGATTCCATCACGGTCGACAAGGCCAATCGCTCGGTGCAGATCAAGGCGCATGCGATGATGCCGATGACGTTCACGGGCATTGTCGGCTATGACAGGCACCGGGTGGATGCCGTCTCCAAGGCGCAATATTCCAATACAGAAGTCGAGGTGGTCATGGCGCTCGACGTCACCGGCTCGATGGGCAACAGGATCGGCGGCTGGGGGACGCCTACCAAGCTGCAGGCGCTCAAGGACGCGGCCAGTTCCGGAATCACGACGCTGTTCGCCGATCTGAACCCGGACGACCGGGTGCGAGTGGGGCTTGTGCCCTATTCCGAAGCGGTGAACGCGGAGCCGATCATCGACTCTATCGAGACAACCGGCGTCACCAAGCGAAGATGCAACTATTATTATTGCTGGTGGGAGACGACCTATCCGGATTGCGTGCGCGAACGGACCGGTACCGAGAAGTATTCCGATGCCTTCGCCACGAGTTCCGCCAAGATCGGGTCATCCGACTACAGTTGCCCGAGTTCGAAGATCGTGCCGCTTTCTTCCAACGAAAGCGATCTGAAGACCAAGATCAGCAATTTCAGCGCGGATGGTTGTACCGCCGGCCACCTTGGCATCGCATGGGCCTATTACATGCTGTCGCCCAAATGGGCGCCCGCCTGGCCGGATGGCTCCGACCCGGAAGCCTATGACAAGGCAGGCATGAGCAAGAATGCGATCATCATGACAGATGGCGAGTTCAACACGTTCGAATCGAACGGCTATTCCTGCTCGTCGTCGGGAACCAGCATGTCAGAGACCTATGCGCTGGCGCTGTGCGAGGCGATGAAGAACCAGAATATCAAAATATACTCGATTGCCTTCAAGGCCGGGTATGCCGCGGAGACCCTGATGAAGGGGTGCGCTTCAAGCTCTGCCGGTCAAAAGCTCTATTACAATGCGACGGACGACGAGACGCTGACGGAAGCCTTTGAAGAAATTGCCCGTGATATCAAGGGGCTGAGGCTTGTGAACTGACCTGACGTTATCTTCCTCTGGCGCCGGCCGGGCGCCTCTTGCCCGCTATTGGCGCCGCGTGGAAACAGCTGTTATCGGCGCACCGCTATCCGCACATTTATTAAGGTTATGGAAACCACCATGGCCGCGAATCCGGTCAAATCCGTTTCCTTAACGGTTCTGCGACCGCGCCTGGTTAAACCGAACCCCGTCGCATGGCGGAATGTGCTGATCCGTGCCTCCTGTCATGCCAAGGCAAGGGGTCTGATGATGAAGCGTTTTCTCAAGAATGTTCAAGCCTTCGGGAAGGATCGGCGCGGCAATTTCGCAATCGTGTTCGTCCTGCTGAGTGTGCCGCTATTGCTGGCGGCCTCGCTGTCGATCGACGTGGCCCGTATGTTCTCGGTGCATAACAAACTCGCTTTCGCGGTCGACGCCGCGGCGCTCGCCACGACACAGGACCTGACGCTCGGCACGATTTCCGAAGACGACGCCGAGGAGACCGTTCGCAAATATCTCGACGCCAATCTCGATCAGCGCAACATCCTGGCCTCAGAGGTTACCGTCGACGACATCCATATCGACAAGGTCAACCGGTCCGTCTCGATCGAGGCGCATGCCATGATGCCGATGACCTTTGCGGGAATCGTCGGCTATGACAAGCATCGCGTCGCCGCAGAAACCAAGGCGCAATTCTCCAACACGGAAGTCGAGGTCGTCATGGCGCTCGACCTGACCGGTTCGATGGACAGCAATATCAGCGGTTGGGGCTCCCCGACCAAATTGTCCGCCCTGAAGAGTTCGGCCAAGCTGGCCGTAAAGACGCTGTTCGAAGATGTGAGTGAAGCGGACCGGATCCGCGTCGGCCTTGTCCCCTATTCCGAAGCGGTGAACGCCGCGCCGGTGATCGACAGTATCGAGACAACCGGCGTCACCGTCTGTCAGAGATACCGGTGGAACGGCAGCTGCCGTAAATGGAAAACCGTATATCCGGATTGTGTGGCCGAACGGACCGGAAGCCAGAAATATACCGACGCTTTCGCGACCAGTGCGGCCAAGATCACGTCGTCGGAATATGACTGTCCGAGTGCCGAGATCGTGCCGATGACCACCGATGAAAGCAAGTTGAAGAATGAGATCAACAATTTCCGGGCCGACGGCTGTACGGCAGGCCACATCGCCATCGCATGGTCCTATTACATGCTGTCATCGAAATGGGCCGCGGCATGGCCGGCTGGTTCCGACCCCGAGCCTTTCGGCGAGGCCGGCGTCAGCAAATATGCGATCATCATGACCGACGGCGAGTTCAACACATTCGAGACCGGCGGCTATTCCTGCTCCAGCTACTACGGCGCGAAGCAGTCGGAGACCTACGCCGAGAATCTCTGCTCCGCCATGAAGACGAGCGGTATCAAGATCTATTCGATCGCCTTTGCCGCCGGGTCGAGCGCGGAAACATTGATGCGTAATTGCGCGTCGGCTTCGGCGGGCAAGAAGCTCTATTATAACGCCACGGACGAGGACGATCTCGAAGCCGCATTTCTGGAGATCGCACGCGACATCAAGGGCCTCAGACTGGTCAACTGACCGGAAGGCGGCGCTTGCCGCCTTCTTCGCCCAAACGGCGGATAACCGGGCCGCAGAGCCCTAAGAGTATCCGCCGCGCGGGCCATGCTCGCCGTTTTCCTCCATCTGGCGATAGAAGTCGCGGATGGTCTTGCCGCGTTCGGGGCGGAAGGTCTCGGCCAGCGTCTCGATCTCGCGAACGCGGTTGACGCGGAACATGCGGAAATCCTGGCGCAGCAGGCACCATCCGACGAAGAGCCACCGGTCGCCCCAGAACCAGAGCCCGAGCGGATGGATGGAGCGGCTGGTCGTTTTCCCGTCGGCATCCACGTAATCGAAGCGAATGACGTTGCGGCTTTCGGCGGCGCGCTCGACGACGTCGAGCTTTTTGCGGTCGTCGTCGCTCATCAGGAATGTCGGTGCGTGGATCTCGGTCGCGCGGAGGCGGGCGCGTTCGGCATCTGGCAGGATCGTCTCGATCTTTACGAGCGCCTCTTCGGCGGCGCGCGCGAGCGTGGCGCCGCCAAGCGCCTTGACGAGCCGCGCCCCCGCCACGAGCGAGACGATCTCGTCGCGCGAGAACATCAGCGGCGGAAGGTCGAAGCCCTCCCGCATGATGTATCCGACACCCGCCTCGCCGTCGATCGGCACGCCGGTCGACTGGAGGTCGGCGATATCGCGATAGATCGTACGCTCCGAGACTTCGAGCTTCCCGGCCAGCTTCTTCGCTGTGACCAGCCGGCCGCCGCGCAGGTGCTGAACGATCTGGAAGAGGCGGTCGGCGCGTCGCATCAGTTCGTTCCCTGTTCGTATTCGCGCGCGAACATGGCGCGCATTCCGGCGACCTGTTCGCCGGCTTCAGGCAGCATGGCCGCGAGCATTGCGCAGGCGAATGTGCCGGGAGCGGAGCCTGGCGCGGAGATGACACCGTCGGCGACGGCGTGCGGGACCTCTCGGTATTCCTCCGATCCCTCGTAGCCGCCGGTCGCCTCGAGGAGCCAGTCGCGTCCATTGCTGGTATGCGCGCGACCGGCGAACAGGCCTGCGCGGGCAAGAGGGACGGTGCCCGCGCAGATGCCGCCGATGACAGCGCCTGCCTCGCGGTGGACGCGCAACGCTTCCGCGATGTCCGGCGCATCATCGCCGGTCCAGCTGTCGGAACCGATGACGGCAAGCGCGTCGAAGGTTCCGGCCTTCGCCTTTTCGAACGCTTCGCCGTCAGCGAAGCGCAGCCCGGCGATCGATGTCACCGGGGCAGCGCCTGGTGTCAGGAGCCGGACATCGATGCCGAACCATTCTCGCGCGGAGGCTGCGAGCAACGGATACTCCCAGTCGGCGAAGCCCTCGACCAGCAGCACGCCAAGCGTTTTCGCGTCCGGCATCGTTACCGTCTCCCGTCAGTTGTAGGTGAAGAGCCCGATGGAGTTGCCGTCGGGATCGGTGGCGTAGAAGAAGCTTCCCGCCGGGATGTCGATTGTCGGGGACATGACCTGGCCGCCGGCGGCCTTCACGCGGCTCATGGCATCGTCGAGCGAACCGTCGACGGCGAGATGGATGGTGTTGCCGGAGCCGGCTTCGGAGGGCTTGCCCGGATAGAGATGGCCGGAGACGCCCATGTCGTCCATGGAGGAGAACATGACCATCGGATTAGGGCCGGTATCGTCCCGGCGCATGGAGATGGACAACACTTCTTCGTAGAAGCGCTTGGAGGCATCGAGGTCGGAGACCGGAATCTCGAACCAGACACAGGTGTTTTTCGGCATATCGGACATGAACGGTCCCTTTCGGATGGAGCGGAGTACGGTTTGACTCTCTCACACCCCTCCTGACAGCATTCTGTCAGGAGGACCGCCACCCGAAAACCGTCAATCTTCTTCGGGCACCGGCACCGTGTAGTTCAGTGCCAGCCGGCCGCCATCGGCATAGATCGTCTGGCCGGTGATGTAGCCGGCTTCGTCGGACGCAAGGAAGGAGACAGTGGACGCGATCTCCGATGTCTCGCCGATGCGCAGCAGCGGCGTGCGCGACAGGATACGGTTTCTCGCCTCCGGATCGTTGTTCACGGTGGCGAGCATGTCGGTCATGATGGAGCCGGGGCCGACCGCGTTGACGCGGATGCCGTAGGGCGCGAGCGACATGGCCATGACCTTGGTGAGCTGGTTCACGCCGCCCTTCGAAACGCAATAAGGCACCTGGTTGGGAATGGCGACGGTGGCGTTGATCGACGACATGTTGACGATGGCGCCCGCAGGCCCCTCGTTCTTCACCTTCTCGACCATCAGACGCGCAGCTGCCTGACCGCAGAGAAACTGTCCCTTCAGATTGACGCGCATGACGCGGTCGAAATCGTCTTCCGAGACGTCGAGGAAATCCGCGGCGTGAACGATGCCGGCATTGTTGACGAGGATATCGATGTCTCCAAAGACATCGAGCGTCGAGGCCATGAGGTTGTGGACCGACAGCCGGTCGCCGACATCGGTTGCGATAAAGCGGACGTCGCCGAGCGTGGCGAGATCCTTCTCGGCCGCCTGGCCCTTGCGCTCGTCGACATCGGCAATCGCGACGCGCACATTGTCCTGCAAGAGCCGCTTGGCGATTGCGTAGCCGATACCCTGCGCGCCGCCCGTAACGATCGCGATCTTTCCGTCGAGTGCCATGATGGTCTCCCTGATTGTACCGAGAGACCTAGCGTCATCGAGGCGAAATGGAAACAGGCCGCCGGAAAGCGATATGATTACGGACGATTCGCGATAGGGCGGGTCCGGTCGCCAGCGTAAGGAAAAGTGATGAAGGTCGCGGTTTGTCAGAGCCCCGTTACCGCTGAAATCTCCGCCAATGGCCGGGCGATCCGAAAGCTGATCGGCGAGGCGGCGGACAGAGGGGCCCGGCTGGCTGTCTTCTGCGAGTCCGCGCTTTCCGGCTTCGCCAAGGAACATGTGCTGTCGTGGAGTTCCTTCGACTGGGGCTCTCTGGACAGGGAGATGGCATCGATCGCCGCGCTGTGCCGGGAGAGGGGCGTCTTCGCGGCGGTCGGGACGGCGCAGCGGATCGACGGCGATCATCCGCCGCATAACAGCTTGCTGATTATTTCCGACAGGGGCGAACGGATTGCCTGCTACGACAAGCGGTTCCTGTCGAATAGCGAGTTGAGGGGTTGGTACACGCCGGGGGACGGCTCGGTGACCTTCTCGGTCGACGGCTATCTGTTCGGCTGCGCCATCTGCATCGAAACGCAGTTTCCGGAACTGTTTATCGACTATGAAAGGCTGGGAGTCGACGCGGTGCTGTTCCCGTCCATGTCGCTTCCGCCGTTTTTCCTGACCTCGACGCTGGCACATGCGGGGCATAATTGCATCTGGATCGCCGCGGCGACCTGCACGAATGCTGCGGAGCAGGGGCCGAGCGGAATTGCCGGGCCTGACGGGAAATGGATGGCGCAATGCGCGCCGGCCGGGCAATTGGCCATCGCGGAAATCGACCGTGCCGATCCTGCCTTCGACATCGCGCTGAACCGGGCGCGGCCCTGGCGCGCGGCGGCCCGGCAGGGCGATATCTACCGGGCGGCGGCGATGATCGGCGAGAAAGCCTGATAATGACGATCAGGCCGCGGCGGCCTGTCCCACATTTCGCTCCTTCAGAACCGTGCCGATCTCGTCAAGAATGGCGGGATCGTCGATGGTCGCCGGCATCTTCCAGGGTTCGCCGTCGGCGATCTTCTGCATGGTGCCGCGCAGGATCTTGCCGGAGCGGGTCTTGGGCAGGCGGTCGACAGTGAGCGCGATCTTGAAGGCGGCGACAGGGCCGATCTCGTCACGCACGAGTTTGACCACTTCGCGCTCGATTTCGTCGACAGACCGGGTCACGCCGGAATTGAGCACGATGAAGCCGGCGGGCAACTGGCCCTTCAACTGGTCGGCGATGCCGATGACGGCGCATTCGGCGACGTCGGGATGGCCGGCGATGACTTCCTCCATCGCGCCGGTCGACAGGCGATGGCCGGCGACATTGATGATGTCGTCGGTGCGCGCCATGATGAAGAGGTAGCCGTCCTCGTCCATGTAGCCGGCGTCGGATGTCTTGTAGTAACCGGGGAACTCGTCGAGATAGGCCGAGCGGAAACGGGTGTCGGCATTCCACAGCGTTGGCAGGGCCGCCGGCGGCAGCGGTAATTTGACGACGATGTTGCCGAGCGTGCCGGCGGGTACTGGATGGCCTGCATCGTCGATGACCTGCACGTCGTAACCGGGCATGGCGACGGTCGGCGAGCCGATTTTGACCGGCAACTCGCCGAGACCCAGCGGATTGCCGGCAATCGCCCAGCCGGTCTCCGTCTGCCACCAGTGGTCTATGACGGGAACCTTGAGCTTCTCCTGCGCCCATTTGATCGTATCCGGATCGGCGCGCTCGCCCGCGAGAAAGAGCGATCGCAGGCTCTTCAGATCGTATTTGCCGATCAGGCTGCCTGTCGGGTCCTCCTTCTTGATGGCGCGGAAGGCGGTCGGTGCGGTGAAGAGCGACGATACGCCATGGTCCTGGATGACGCGCCAGAAAGTGCCCGCATCGGGCGTGCCGACGGGCTTGCCCTCGAAGACGATGGTTGTCGCGCCGAGGAGCAGCGGGGCATAGGTTATGTAGGAATGGCCGACGACCCAGCCGACATCGGAGGCGGCCCAGAAGACCTCGCCCGGCTCGATGCCGTAGAGCGCCTTCATGGAGTACAGCAGTGCGACCATGTGCCCGCCATTGTCGCGGACAACGCCCTTGGGCTGGCCGGTCGTGCCGGAAGTATAGAGGATGTAGAGCGGATCGGTCGCGGCGACGGGGACGCAGGGCACCTTCGTGCCCGCTTCCATATGCGCCCAGACGGCGGCGGCGTAGTCGGTGTCGCGGCCGGGCTCGAGATCGTAGGGGTGCTCCTCGCGCTCCAGCACGAGGCAATGATCGGGCTTGAACTTCGCCTGGGCGATCGCATTGTCCAGCAGCGGCTTGTAGGGCACCTGTCGTGCCGGCTCTATGCCGCAGGAGGCGGCGACGACCACCTTGGGATGACAGTCGTCGATACGGGTAGCGAGCTCATGAGCCGCGAAGCCACCGAATACGACGGAGTGGACCGCGCCGAGACGGGCGACGGCGAGCATGGTGAAGACCGCTTCCGGTACCATCGGCATGTAAATCAGGACGCGGTCGCCCTTTTTGACGCCGAGATCGCGCAGCACCGCTGCGAGTGCCTCGACCTCCTTCAACAGTTCCGCGTAGTTGAAGGTCTTCTTCTTGCCGGTGATAGGGCTGTCGTAGATAACCGCAGTCTGTTCGCCGCGCCCGGCTTCGACATGCCGGTCGACGGCGTTATGGCAGGTGTTGCATTCTGCGCCGTGAAACCAGCGGCCATAGACGCCAGAATCCGCGTCGAAGACGGTGTTCCACGGCTTGAACCAGTCGATGGCTTCGGCCTGCTTCTCCCAGAACAGGCCCGGATCCTTCTTCCAGTCGGCATAGACGGCGTGATAGCCGGACGCATTGCTCATGACGGTACTCCTCCCGCATTCAAGAGATCCGCTCCCGGCTTCCCTCCGGAACGCGGTTTCCTCGTGCCAGAACGGATGCTATTCGTCCATTTGACTTACGCCTAAGCCGAACGGGGCCAGAGCGCGACATTTGCGCGCAGCCCGTAACCCGAGCCGGACGGATTCCTTTTGATCACAAAACTGCTTTCAGTATTCGTCGTCCTGGCAATGCTTGTCCAGATCATTAAGCCGCTGGGGCTGCCGGGCCTAAGACGACGCGGCGATTTCTGGAAACTGCCGCTCGCGGGCTTCTTCGTAATCGTGTTGATTACGGCGCTGCAAATGTAGCCCAGGCCGGCCCGGGCGCGGCATGTCTGCGAGCAGGTAGCCGGCGAGATGTTCCGCCCAGTTGCGATAGCCGGCGGGACCGGCATGGAAGCCATCGCGGGCGAATTCGTGCGGGCCGGCGATCGGCACCGGATCGGCCGTCACCGCGCCGCGCTCGCGGCAAAGCCGGGTTCCCATGGCGTTGATCAGTTCGGCGCGCATCTGCAGGATTTTCCCGAGCGAGGGGGGCAGGGCCGGAACGCGGGTCATGTCGGCAATCGGCGACCAGACGATGCGGGCGTCGGGAAAGCGGGTGCGCGCCGCATAGAGCAGCGTGCCGAAATGGCGCTTGAAACGGCGGATGACATGGAAGTTCTTCATGTCATTGGTCCCAACCGCCAGCACGACATGGGTGAAGTCGCGGCGCTCGACATGCGGCAGCACATGGTCGCGCAGATCGCCCGAGGTGGCCGAATTGGCGCCTGCCGCGCGCCAGCGCACGGGACGGCCGGTGCGGTCGTTGAGCGCGCGGGCGAGGTTCCAGGTCAGCGTCTCGTCAAGGCGCGCCATGCCGACCGAGGCCACCGAGGAATCGCCGGCGACGAGGAGGCGGATCTCCTCGCCCATGCCGTTGAAGCGGCCTTCCTGCGGCAGGTCGGCGGGCAACAGCCGCTCGATGCGCAGCCGCACGGTTATTCCCTGCCATGCATAGACGGGGAAGGCGATCCAGCTATACAGCGCCTTGGAAAGCATGACGCCAGCAATCCCTGAAAAAGAAAAACCCGCAGCGCCCGTTGGGGCGCCACTGACATATTTAGAGACGGTTCCCGTCTCAACAATATGACAGGCCGGTGAATAACGGATCGGCGATCAGGCGATCCAGTCGGCGTGATCGGCAGCGAGCCCTTCGCGTTCCCATTCCTCGAGGGACGCGTAGATCTGCGTCGCCGGCCAGCGCGGGTCGCTTTCCTGACGCTGGATCCAGGTCAGGTGGACCAGCGCGACGCGCCCGTCTTCGAGCTCGAAAAGGGCGTCGTCGCAGTCGAACCGCCGCGCGATCAGCTTCGCCGGGGTCCGGTAGAGCGGATGGCCAGGCCCGGTTTCCCGGGCCAGTTCCGTCTCCCAGCCAGTCAGATAGTCCTCATCCATGGAGGCCCGGACCGGTTCCCAGGGGGCGAGCCATTGCATGGTGGTTCTCTCCCAGATGTCTCCCGAGCCAGGCCCCTGGCGGGAGCGGTCAGCCGGCGCGCGATGCCTCGAAGATGGAATCGATCGCCTCGCCGAGCATGGCGTCGAATTCCGCGTCGCTCTGGTCGGCCGAAAGCCCCTCGGTCAAGGCGCGCGAGAAGGAGGCGATCATGCCGGTGTTCTGCGCCAGTTTCTCGTTCGCCTCGTCGCGCGAATAGCCACCGGAGAGGGCGACGACGCGCATGACGCGCGGATCGTCGATCAGCGGCTTGTAGAGGTTGGCCTTGGTCGGCAGCGTCAGCTTCAGCATGATCTGCTTGCCGGCGGGAACGCCATCGAGGTGCTTGCTGATCTCCGCCAGCAGGATGTCCTCGGCCTCGGCCTTGTCGGCGATCGAGATGGTGACTTCCGGCTCGATGATCGGCATGAGGCCGTGCGCGAGGATCTGCTTGCCGATCTCGAACTGCTGATCGACGATCGCGGCGATGCCCTTCGGGTTGGCGGCGTCGATGACCGAGCGCATCTTGGTGCCGAAGACGCCCTTGGCGACGGCGCGGTCGAGCAGCGCATCGAGGTCGGGCATCGGCTTCATCAGCTTGACGCCGTCAGCGGCGTCGGCGAGGCCCTTGTCGACCTTCAGGAAGGGGACGACACCACGCTTTTCCCACAGATATTGGGCTGTCGGAATACCGTCGATCTCGCGGTCCATGGTCTGTTCGAACAGGATCGCGCCCATGACCTTGTCGCCGGTGAAGGCGGGCGACTTGATGATCCGTGCGCGCATCTGGTGAATGAGGTCGAACATCTCGTCCTCGTTCGAATAGGCGCTTTCGGGAACGCCGTAGAGCTTGAGCGCCTTCGGCGTCGAGCCGCCGGACTGGTCGAGCGCCGCGATAAAGCCATCCTTGTTCGCGGCCTGCGCCGCCATTTCCGCATTCGTCATGTGTCTCTCCTCTGATAGTGGCCGGGCTTATCAGAGGCACGTTGCGGAAGAAACATGACGATGTGTCCGGTTAAACGATTTAAAAAGATTTCAATCGATTAGAAATTTGAAAGCCGCGTGCCGGTATCCGAAATTTCCCAGCACGGCCAAGAAGATGCGATTTTTTCAGGCGAAAGGCAGGGGCCGGCGGCCCCCGCCCGAAGAATTCGTCAGGCTTCCAGTGCGGCGACGCCCGGCAGTACCTTGCCTTCCATCCATTCGAGGAAGGCGCCGCCGGCTGTCGAGACATATGTGAACTTGTCGGCGACGCCGGCATGGTTCAGTGCGGCGACCGTATCGCCACCGCCAGCGACCGAGACGAGATTGCCGACCGATGTTTCCGCGGCGGCAAATCGGGCGGCGGAGACCGTGGCCGTATCGAAGGGCGCGATTTCGAAGGCGCCGAGCGGGCCGTTCCAGACAAGCGTCGCGGCCTGGTCGATCCAGCCATTGATCTTGGCGACCGAGATGGGGCCGACATCAAGGATCATTGCGTCCGAGGGAACGGCGTTGACGTCGACGGTCTCGTTTTCCGCGTGCGCCTTGAACTCCTTCGCGACGACCGCGTCGTCCGGCAGGACGATGGCGCAGCCGGCGGCCACGGCCGCGGTCATGATCGCGTTAGCGGTGTCGGCAAGGTCGTGTTCGCACAGCGACTTGCCGACATCGACGCCCTTCGCCGCCAGGAAGGTGTTGGCCATGCCGCCGCCGATGACCAGAGCGTCGACCTTCTCGACGAGGTTTTGCAGCAGGTCGATCTTGGTCGAGACCTTGGCGCCGCCGACGATAGCGACGACCGGCTTCTGCGGCGAGCCGAGGCCTTTCTCCAGCGCCTCGAGCTCGGCCTGCATGGTGCGGCCGGCATAGGCGGGCAGAAGGTGGGCGAGCGCCTCGGTGGTGACGTGGGCGCGGTGCGCGGCCGAGAAGGCGTCATTGACGTAGATGTCGCCGAGTTCGGCCATCGCCTTGGCGAGTTCCGGATCGTTCTTTTCCTCGCCGGCATGGAAGCGGGTGTTTTCGAGCAGGACCACGTCGCCGTCGGCCATCTCGTCGATTTCCTTCTTCGCTTCGTCGCCGACGCAATCGGCGGCGAAATCGACGCGGTGATCGAGCTCCTCCTCCAACGCCTGGGCGACGGGGCGCAGCGACATTTCCGGGACGACCTTGCCCTTGGGGCGGCCGAAATGGGCGAGCAGGATGACCTTGACGCCCTTGCCGGACAATTCGGCGATGGTCGGCACGACGCGGCGGATGCGGGTGCGGTCGGTGACGACGCCATCGGCCATCGGCACGTTGAGATCGACGCGCACCAGCGCGCGCTTGCCGCTCACATCCGCTGGCAGGTCATCAAGCGTCTTGAAGCTCATAAAGTCTCTCCCGGTTCGATTGGCGGTTTAATAGCCCCGGCGGACCGGCCGAAGCAATGCGTCATATGTGCGTGGATCGCGATCGCTTCGGCGTTCGCGTCTTCGGCTCGACGGAGCAGCCGCGCCAGATGCAACGCACCTTCCACCAGATCGCGAGGGCTATAAGGAGGATCAGGGCGATTGTCGCGAGGGTTGGCATGGGTTCGAACCTAGGCGCGGTGTTCTCGAATGTCATCAGGTCATGAAATCTGGGCCGGATTTCACCGTTCCGACCGGCTTTGGCGCGCGCATGCCGCGAGAAACCGATTATTCACAGCCTCAGGGTAGTATTGGCCGTATTGCGAAACATTCCCATGTTCATTCGAAGGCGACGGGCGAAGCTGGTGAAAACTTTACTATCGAGAGTTGTGCGGTTTTTGGCGGTGCCGCGGGACAATCCCGAGCTCGTCAAGGCGCAGTTCGAGGTCTTCTCGCGCCAAGTCCCGCTCATGTATGCCATCGTGCTGGTAAATGCCTGGGCGATAGCGTTCCTATTCCTGAGTATTGCCCCGCTCTGGCTCACCGTCGATATGGCCGCGGCCTTTACGGCGGTGTGCATCGTCCGGCTGTCGTTCTGGTGGCGGTCGCGCCATGTCAGCCCGACGCCCGAGGAGGCGCGCGCGGCGCTCATCCGCACCAACCAGTTTGGCGCGGTCCTGTCGGTTACCATCACGATGTGGGCCCTGACACTCGCGGGGTATGGCAACGAAGAGTTGAACGGCAACATCGCTTTCTTCATGGCGATCACCGGTGTCAGCGTCGTCGTCTGTCTGTTGCATCTGCGATCCGCAGCCTTCATTGTCGGACTGTCCATCGCGATACCGTTCATCGTGTTCTTCACCATGATGGCGACGCCGTCCTCCATCGCCATGGCGGTGAACATGCTGTTCGTAACGACCTCGTTGCTCATCATCGTGGCTGTGCAGTCCCGCCATTTCGCCGATGCGATCGATGCGCGGACCAAGCTGGAACAGGCGAACCGGGAAAACATGCGGCTCGCGAACCGCGACAGCCTGACCGGGTTGAACAATCGCCGCCGGTTCTTCGCTTATCTGAACGACATTCATCAGGAGGCGCGGGCCCGGGGCCAGCACTTCGCAGTCGGTATTGTCGATCTGGACGGGTTCAAGCCCGTCAACGATCTTTACGGACATGCGGTCGGGGATGCGCTGCTTATGGAGGTCGGGAAGCGTTTGTCCGCGCTGGCCGGTAACGACATTCAGGTGGCCCGGCTCGGCGGCGACGAGTTCGCGCTGATCTTTCTCGATTATCGCAACGACACGGATCTTCTGGAGAGGAGCGAAGCGTTGTGTGTTGCCATGCGCGAACCGATCGTGCTGGCGGATGTTACGGTCAGGATCACGGCGTCCATCGGGCTCGCGGCATTTCCGCAGACGGCAGGCGATGCGAACGATCTCTACGAGCGCGCCGATTACGCGCTCTACAATGGAAAGCGCAGCCGCCGAGGCCACGCCACGTTGTTTTCAAATGAACATCTGGAGCAGATCGCGCGCAGCACGCAGTTGGAGCAGGTCCTGCGGGATGCCGATCTGGACGAGGAGATCTCCGTCTTCTTCCAGCCCATCGCCGATATTCGGAGCGGGAAGGTGGTTGCCTTCGAAGCGCTCGCCCGCTGGACCAGCCCGGTCCTGGGAGCGGTGTCGCCGGCGCTGTTCATTCCCGTGGCCGAGCGCGCAGGCCTTATCGACCGGTTGACGCGGATCCTGCTGAAGAAGGCGCTTGTTACCGCTCTCGGTTGGCCCGAGGACGTGCGGCTGTCCTTCAATCTCTCGACCCACGACATCAGTTCGTCGGAAGGGCTGACGCGGATCGTCGGGATCCTGTCCTCGAGCGGGATCGAACCCGCGCGCGTCGATTTCGAGATTACCGAAACCGCGATGATGTATGATTTCGAGCGCGCCAAGGCGGCGATCGAAACGCTTCGGCAGATGGGATGCGGCATAGCCCTCGACGACTTCGGAACCGGCTATTCCAGTCTGACGCAGATCCACGCCCTGCCGCTGACAAAGATCAAGATCGACCGCAGCTTCGTCTGCGGGATCGACAAATCCCCCGCCAGCTACAAGATCGTCAAATCCCTGCTGTCGCTGAGCCACGACATGGGGCTGGGCTGCGTTATCGAGGGTGTCGAGACGAAAGCGGAGATGCAGACGCTGGAGCGGCTCGGCGCGCGCCTGATCCAGGGCTTCCACTTTTCGCGCCCGGTGCCCGAAGCCGATATTGCCGCGCTGCTCGGCGGCCGGACGATGGAAAGCGTCGCCGGGTAGTGCATGTCAGGTCGCGCTAGAAGGCGGAGCGCACGCGTAAATGCGTGTGCGGATGTTGCTCGCCCTCATTGTGGACATGCGGCGTCTTGTCCTCGGCGACCGGGACAAGTCCGAGATTGCCATGCATCACGCCGCGTTCGGCGAACAACGCGTCCGCATAGCCGGTGACGCTGTCGAGCTGGCCGCGCATGACCACGACATCGATCGTCGTCGAATGGTCGAGCGGAACCGAAAGGGCCGCGACGGTCTGATCGTGGCGGTTCATCCGGCTCTGGGGGATGCGGCTTGCCAGATTGCGCACCGACTGGTCGACAGCATAGCTGATGACGCCGAAACAGGAGGCGTCGTCCGGCCCTTCCATCCGATTCGACAGTCCGTTGCGCACGAGGTCGCGGATCGCCTCGGAACGGCTGGCGGCGCCGGTGCGCTCGATGAAGGCGTCGAGTTCGGCCGCGAGATCGTCGTCCAGCGTGATCGTCATTCTCTGCATGCGGTGCGTCCTCCGGTCTCGCGCCTGGCGATGTTACCGGCTCGCGCCGTGCGACGGAAGCGAGCGCTCGAATATAGGGTGGGTCAGAATTTCGGCTTGTGGAATCTCTTCGGTATGATTTATTGCGAAATTATTCATACTGAACGCAAACGAATGATGGAAGGATCTGCAGGTGATCGGGGTTTCACGGAAAATCGGACTGGTTGTCGGCTTCTTGCTGGGCGCAGGCGCTCCGGCCTGGTCGCATTTCCAGGAGATCATTCCGTCGGCCGATGTGCTGCCGGAGGGCGGCAGCGTCACCGTGGATCTCGTCTTCACGCATCCCGTCGAGGGCGGTCCGGTGATGGAGATGCTCGCGCCTGTACAGATGGGCGTTCTATCCGGTGGTGCCGTGACCGATCTTTTGCCCGCGCTCGAGCAGAAGCCGGTCGACGGCAAATCCGCATGGACCGTTACGCGCGATCTTGTCGAACCCGGCGCATCTGTGTTCTTCGTCGAGCCGCAGCCCTATTGGGAGCCGTCGGAAGGTAAATATATCGTCCACTATTCCAAGGTTGTCGTCGATTCCTATGCGTCCGGCGAGGGCTGGGACGAACTGGTCGGCCTGCCGGTGGAGATCCAGCCGCTGGTGCGCCCGACAGGTGTCTGGACCGGCAATGCGTTTCGCGGCGTGGTGCTGAAGAACGGTCAGCCGGCGCCTTTCGCGGAAATCGAGGTGGAATTCATCAATGACGGGTCGGTCACGCCGCCCAACGACGCCTTCATCACCCAGGTGATCAAGGCCGACGCCAACGGAACCTTCTCCTACACCATGCCCCGCGCCGGCTGGTGGGGCTTCGCCGCCCTGCTGGAAGGCGATACCCCGATGCAGTCGCCCGAAGGTGCGGACGCTCCGGTGGAACAGGGCGCGCTGATATGGGTCAAGGCAACCGACATGGCCGGAGACTGATCGCGAGATGGCCCATATTCCCGACGGCATCCTGTCGGCCCCGGTCCTGATTGGCGGCGCGGTCATCGCGGCCGGCGGCGTGGCGATGGCATTGAGGCGGCTCGAAGACCGGATGGTCCCGCGCGCCGCGATCCTTTCGGCCGCGTTCTTTGCCGGATCGTTGATCGCGGTGCCGGTCGGGCCATCGAGCGTCCACCTGCTGTTTACCGGGTTGATGGGCGTGATGCTCGGCCTGATGGCCTTTCCCGCGGTGCTGGTTGCGCTGCTGTTGCAGACGGTGCTGTTCGGGTTCGGCGGGTTGACGACGCTCGGCGTCAACACGGTCAACATCGCCCTGCCGGGGGTGCTGCTCGGACTCGCGCTCGGACCGGCGATCCGCGCGGCTTCGCCGGGCCGGGCCGCTATGCTGGCCGCGGTTTGCGGCGCACTTTCTGTCGCCGGCACGGGGGCGCTGGTCGCGCTGTCGCTATGGCTATCCTCTCCGGTATTCGTGCCGGTCGCGAAAATCATGCTGATCACCTATCTGCCGCTGGCGCTCGGCGAAGCGGCGGTGACCGCTGCCGCAGTGGGATTTCTTTCCCGTGTCCAGCCTGCCGCACTTCGCCTGGTCGCAACATGACGCGTCTGGCTCTCTCGATCGTTGTCAGTCTGCTGTCGATTCAGCCGGCGCTGGCGCACAAGCTGAAAGTCTTCGCGACAATCGAAGGCGAGGCGGTGACCGGCTATGCCTTCTTTATCGGCGGCGGCCGGGCGCGGGGGGCCAAATGGAACGCCGTCGAAGGAGATGACACGCCGCTCGGCGAAGGGCGGACCGACGCGGAGGGCCGCTTCATCCTCGTTCCGCCACAGCCGGTGACCGCGGACATACGCGTCACGATCGACACGGAGGAAGGCCATATCGCGAGCGCGACCCTGCCGGTGACGCGCTTCGGCGGCGTAGCGGCGGAACCATCGGAAGCGGAGACGCCGACGGTGGCGAAGAAGGAGGCCGCGCCCGCATCCGAAGAGACCGCGCTGCTGGTCGAGGCGGCGGTTCAGCGGCAGGTCGAGCCGCTGCTGGAACGGATCGAGGCGATGGATTCGCGGCTGCGCTACACCGACATGATGTCAGGCCTGTTCCTGATCGCGGGGCTTGCCGGAATGGTGCTCTGGGCTCTCGGGCGCAAGGATGGCGGCAGGTGATCGCGCTGCCGGGCGATATGCGTGTCCGGCTGGTGACCGCGCTGATACTGGTCGTCGCGATCTCTCAGCTCCAGACCATCCCCGTAGCGGCCACTGTGCTTGCGGCGGCCGTCACGGTGGCAGTCATGTCGGGGATCGGCGGCAAGGCATGGCTGCGGATGCTGCATGTCGAGACCTTCATGATCCTTCTGTTCGTGACGCTGCCCTTCACCGTGCCGGGTCGCGCGGTGCTTACCATCGGGCCGTTCGACGCCTCGGCGGAAGGCTTCACCCGCGCTGCGGTGATCGCTTGCAAGGTGTCCGCCTCGGTGCTGACCATCGTCGTGTTTCTCGGTTCGGTCGAGGCGATGCGGCTTGGCGCGGCGCTGCATTCCCTGCGGGTGCCGGAGCCGATCGTGCGGCTGTTCGTTTTGACGGTGCGCTATCTGTCGGTGATCGGCGGCGAGGCGCGCCGGCTGCAGGAGGCGATGCGTGCGCGCGCCTTCCGCCCCGGCTCCAACCGGCACACATGGCGCAGCTACGGCAATCTCGTCGGCATGCTGCTGGTGCGGGCGCTCGACCGCGCCCAGCGTGTGGAGGAAGCCATGCTTTGCCGCGGTTTTTCGGGCCGCTTCCCCTGGCAGAAGCCGCCGCGGCTTTCGCGATCCGAGATGGGCTTCATGGCGCTTGCCACCACGGCAGCGGTGCTGATAACCGCGGCTGACAGGCTATGAGCGATCCGATTTCCCTTTCCGATGTGACGGTCGAGCGCGACGGCGCGGCCGTCCTGCGCGACATTTCCTTTGCGCTCGGTGCAAGCGAGCGGCTGGCGATCGTCGGTCCGAACGGGGCGGGCAAGACCACCTTGTTGCGCACCATCGCCGGTCTGGAGCGGGCAAAGGCAGGGCGCGTGACCCTGTTCGGCAAGGATTGCGGGTCGGAAGCGGATTTCCGAATGGCACGACCCCGGATCGGCTTCCTGTTCCAGGACAGCGACGACCAGCTCTTCTGCCCGACCGTGGCGGAGGACGTCGCCTTCGGACCTCTCAACACGGGCTGCACGAGCGAAGAGGCTTTCGCGCGGGCGAGCGAGGTTCTCGGAACGCTCGGCATCGATCATCTGGGCGACCGGATCATTCACAAGCTTTCAGGCGGCGAGAAACGGCTGGTCTGCCTTGCCGGACTGCTGGCGATGCGGCCGGACGTGCTGCTGCTCGACGAGCCGACCAACGGCGTCGACACGGAAAACGGGGCGCGGCTCAGAGACCGTCTGCGCGCTTTTGGCGGCGCCATGATCCTGGTTTCGCATGACGACGGATTCGTCGCGGATATGGCGAACCGGGCGCTGGTGCTGGAGGGTGGAGGGCTGCGCGCCGCCGAGATCCACGAGCATCCGCATATGCACAGCCATGCGCATGTGCATACCCTGCCCGAGGGGGCGTAGGCGGCTAATTATCCTCGTCAGGCGGGTCAGCATACCAATGCGTGCCCGCGCCGCTTTCGCGCGATCCCGGGAGATCGCGGTCGATGTTTCGGCGAAAGAGGCGGGAAACGAAGAAGCCGGCCGCGCCGATCAGGATCGCAATCGCGATGAAGATCAGCGGGCCGGCTTGCATGGTTCAGGCAGAAATCAGGTCAGATGAGCTTGCCCATGGCGACGGCGGTGTCGCCCATGCGGTTGGAGAAGCCCCATTCGTTGTCGTACCAGGACAGGATGCGCACGAGATTGCCGTCCATGACCTTGGTCTGGTCGCCCTGGAAGGTCGAGGAGTGCGGGTCGTGGTTGAAGTCGACGGAGACCAGCGGCTCCTCGGTGTAGCCGAGAATGCCTTTCAGTTCGCCTTCGGCGGCAGCCTTGATGGCGGCATTGATCTCGTCCTTCGTCACGTCGCGCGACGGGATGAACTTCAGGTCGACCACGGAAACGTTCGGGGTGGGAACGCGGATGGCCGAGCCGTCGAGCTTGCCGGCCAGTTCCGGCAGGACGAGGCCGACGGCCTTAGCGGCGCCGGTCGAGGTCGGGATCATGGACAGGGCCGCGGCGCGGGCGCGATGCAGATCCTTGTGCATCGTGTCGAGCGTCGGTTGGTCGCCGGTATAGGCGTGGATCGTCGTCATGTAGCCCTTCTCGATGCCGAAGGACTTCTGCAGGACATAGGCGACCGGCGCGAGGCAGTTTGTCGTGCAGGAGGCGTTGGAGACCACGAGATCGTCGGCGGTCAGAACGTCATGATTGACGCCGTAGACGATGGTCTTGTCGGCGCCCGATGCCGGAGCGGAGACCAGAACGCGCTTGGCGCCTGCTTCCAGATGCAGCGACGCCTTCTCCTTTGCGGTGAAGATGCCGGTGCATTCCATGACCACATCGACGCCGAGGTCGCCCCAGGGCAGGTTCTTCGGGTCGCGCTCGGCGAGCACCTTGAACGAGTCTCCGCCTTCGATGTGGATGGTGTCGCCCTTCACCTCGACGGTCTTCGGGAAACGGCCATGCACCGAGTCGTAGCGCATCAGGTGGGCGTTGGTCTCGACCGGGCCGAGATCGTTGATCGCGACGATGTCGATGTCCTTGCGCCCGGATTCATAGATGGCGCGAACGACGTTGCGGCCGATGCGGCCAAATCCGTTGATGGCGACTTTTACGGTCATGCGTATTCCTCCGTTTGAGTTGAGGGGACCTTAGTGATGTTGCCCGCCGTCGTGAATGCGTGTTTCGGCCGCATTCACGATCGCTTCCGGCGTGATGCCGAAATGGGCGTAAAGTTCCTTGTAGGGGCCGGACGCACCGAAAGAGTCCATGCCGATGAAGGCTCCTTCAAGGCCGATGATTGCATCCCAGCCCTGGCGAATGCCGGCTTCCACGGCAATCTTCACCTTGGCGTTGCCGATGATGGCGTCGCGGTAGTCGGCGGATTGCGCAAGGAAGATGTCCATGCAGGGCACCGATACGACGCGGGTCGGGTGACCGTTGGCCTCCAGGGCTTCTTTTGCCGCGAGTGCGATCTCGACTTCCGAGCCGGTGGCGAAGATCGAGACAACGGCGTCGTCGCTGGCAGCCGAAAGCTCATAGGCGCCGAGCGCGCAGCGATTGTCCGTCTCGTATTCGCTACGAACCGGGGCGAGGTTCTGGCGGGTCAGGGCGAGGGTGGACGGCGTCTGCATGTTCTGCAGCGCCAGTTCCCAGCACTCGGCCGTTTCCATCGCGTCTGCCGGGCGGAAGACGTTGTGGTTCGGTATCGCCCGCAGCGCGGCCAGATGTTCAACCGGCTGGTGAGTCGGGCCGTCTTCGCCCAGACCGATGGAATCATGCGTCATCACGAAGATGTTGCGGATACCCATCAGCGAAGCGAGGCGCATGGCGGGACGGGCATAATCGGAAAAGACCAGGAACGTGCCGCCATAGGGGATGAGGCCGCCATGCAGTGCGATGCCGTTCATGGCCGAGGCCATGGCGTGCTCGCGAATGCCGTAATGGAGGTATCGGCCGGAGAAATCGTCCGGCGAGACATTCTCGGTCTGGCTGGTCTTGGTGTTGTTGGAGCCGGTCAGGTCAGCAGAGCCGCCAAGCGTCTCGATGACGGCACCATTGATGATTTCCAGCGCGTTCTCGGACGATTTGCGCGTGGCAAGCGTCGGCTGATCGGCGGCAAGCTTCTTCTTGTACTTCTCCATCGCAGGTTCGAAGCCCGCCGGCAGGTCGCCCCGCATGCGGCGCTCGAATTCGCCGCGCAGGGTGGCGTCGGCTTCGCCGAGGCGCTTTTCCCAGGCTACGCGCTGCTTGCCGGCGTTCAGACCGACCACGCGCCAGTCATCGAGGATCTCTGACGGGATCTCGAAGGGCTTCGCGTCCCAGCCGAGTTCCTTGCGGGCGCCGGCGATTTCCTCGGCGCCGAGAGGCGAACCGTGAACTTTCGATGTGCCCGCCTTGCTCGGCGCGCCGAAGCCGATGGTGGTGCGGCAGGCGATCAGCGTCGGGGCGTCGGAGGATTGCGCGCGCTCTATTGCCGCGGCGATCTCGTCGGGATCGTGGCCGTCGACGGCGATCGTCTCCCAGCCGGAGGCCTCGAAGCGGGCCTGCTGGTCGGTGGAGTCGGCAAGCGAGACCTTGCCGTCGATGGAGATGCCGTTGTTGTCCCAGAAGACGATCAGCTTCGACAGCTTGAGATGGCCGGCCAGCGTCAGCGCTTCCTGGCTGATGCCTTCCATGAGGCAGCCGTCGCCGGCGAGCACATAGGTGTAGTGGTCGACCAGGTCGCCGCCGAATTCGTTGGCGAGCTTCTTCTCGGCGATTGCCATGCCGACCGCGTTGGCGAAACCCTGGCCGAGCGGGCCGGTGGTGGTCTCGATGCCGGCGGCGTGGCCGTATTCGGGGTGGCCGGCGGTCTTCGCGCCGAGCTGGCGAAAATTCCGGATATCCTCGATCGTCATGTCCTCGTAACCGAGGAGATAGAGCAGCGAGTAAAGCAGCATCGATCCGTGGCCGGCCGACAGGACGAACCGGTCGCGGTCCGGCCATTTCGGATTCATCGGATCAAATTTCATGAATTTCGAAAACAAAACCGTGGCAACGTCGGCCGCGCCCATCGGCAGGCCGGGGTGGCCGGAATTGGCCGCCTCCACCGCATCCATGGAGAGGAATCGGATCGCATTTGCCATCCGGTCGTGTTTTTCGCGTGCCGTCATGGGGGTTCCTGAAGGTTTTCCTGTGTGCGCCGCCGGGTTCGAGCCTTGGCTTCAGGCGGTCCGGATCGAAATCGCGCGACACATAGCAGGTCGCCGAGACGAGTCAACAAAGCGGGCGGTTTGGCTGGCTTGTCGCGACGCCGCTCCCTTACGTAAGGTCAGTTCTGTCCTGTGGGTTTGTTCACGCCATGTTTGAAAAGACCTTGCGAAGGGGCTAACTTGATGCACTGTCTTATTGCTTCGGCATAAGACCCTCAATTGCATGGCGTTCGTAGCGGCGGGGGAGTTGAGAGTATCCGGCATGGCATCTGAACAGACCCTCTCTGAAGTCATGGGCAGGCTCGACCGGGCCGTGTCCTCTCTGGAGAACACGGTCGAGCGGCAGCTTGAAGTGCGCGAAAACTATCGCGACGCGGAGGAGGAAGTGCAACGCATGAACTCCGACCGCGGCCGTCTTGCCGGAGAGCTGGACGCCTCGGAATCGCGCGCCGAGCGGCTGGAGGACGTCAACAAGGAAGTCTCGCGCCGGCTGGTCACCGCGATGGAAACAATCCGCACCGTGCTCGACCGCTAGTCATTTCAGTCTTCAATTTCGGAAAGTCCCTTACATGTCCCAGGTATCAGTGACGATCGACGGCAAGGCCTATCGCATGGCCTGCGATCCCGGCCAGGAGGAGCACCTGCAGGATCTCGCCGGGCGTCTCGATCAATATGTCACGCATCTCAAGGGCTCGTTCGGCGAAATCGGCGACCAGCGCATCACGGTGATGGCCGGCATCATGGTGATGGACGAGCTGGTGGAGTTGCAGAAACGCGTGAAAGGGCTTGAGTCGGAAATGGAGTCGCTGCGGCGCACGCGCGACGAGGCGCTTCAGCGCGCCGACAATGTCGACGATATGCTGAAAGAGCGACTCAGTTCCGTGACGGACAAGATCGAGGCCGTGGCGGCGAAATTGGCGTGACGCCCACTGGCTTTCGTCCGTGCCGCAACCTATATCGCAACCTGACCGACTGCGCTTCGCGACAGGAAACAATTCCCCGGGGCCTTACGCATCCTTAGGGAGCTGTCACTGATTAGGCTCGTGGGCTTTTTCACACGGCGCCCACCTACAAAAGTAGGTTCCCGGGATGCCGCTTTCCATCGGCTGTCGTGGTCGGTCTCCTTTCTCACAGGGGTAACGCCTTGTCCTCCAATTCCAGCGACCTGAAGAAAACGATCCGCCGCGAGAGGCTGGCCGCGCGCGACGCCATTCCGGCCGATCTGCGCATCGAGAAAAGCCTCGCCATGGCGGAGCATGGCGCGGGGATCGCCTTCGAGCCGGGGACGGTGGTTTCCGGTTTCTCGCCGATCCGCTCCGAGGCCGATATCAGGCCGCTGATGTTTTCGATGCGCGAGAAGGGCGCCAGGCTCTGCCTGCCGGTGGTGCTGGACCGCGAGACGATCGTTTTCCGCGATCTGGTGCGTGGCGCGGAGCTGGTCGACACGGGGTTCGGCACAGCGGGTCCGGGGCCGGAGGCCGAGGTACTCGACCCCGAATTGCTGCTGGTTCCGCTGTCGGCCTTCGATGCGGCGGGCAACCGGATCGGCTATGGCGCGGGCCATTACGACCGGGCGATCGCGCGGCTTCGAGCGAAGGGCATGAGGCCGCGGCTGGTCGGCATCGCGTTTTCCTGCCAGGAGGTCGAAGAGGTGCCGGCGGAGCCGCATGACGTGCCGCTGGACGCGATTTTGACGGAGGATGGCTTGCGCCAGCTTGGCGGGCGGGCCTAGGAAAGGGCGATGAGACTACTTTTTCTTGGCGACATGGTGGGCCGGACGGGCCGCAACGCGGTCTATGAACGGCTTCCGGGCCTGATCTCCGACTACAAGCTCGATTTCGTCGTGGTGAATGGCGAGAACGCGGCGGGCGGTTTCGGCATCACCGAGGCGATCTTCGCCGACACGCTGGACGCCGGCGCCGATGTGGTGACGACGGGCAACCATGTGTGGGACCAGCGCGAGGCGCTGGTCTTTGCCGACCGGCACCCGCAGTTCCTTCGGCCGGCCAATTTTCCGAAAGGCACGCCCGGCAAGGGCATGGGCGTCTATACGGCGAAGAACGGCGCGCGGGTGATGGTCTCCAACATCATGGGCAAGGTGTTCATGGCGCCCGATCTCGACGATCCGTTCTCCTGCGCCGAGCAGCAATTGTCCGGCGGCGGGCTGGGATCCGAATTCGACGCGGTGGTGTTCGATTTCCATGCCGAGGCGACGTCGGAGAAGATGTGCTTCGGCCATTTCGTCGACGGGCGCGCGAGCCTCGTTGTCGGCACCCATACGCATACGCCGACGGCCGACCACCAGATCCTAGCCGGCGGCACGGCCTATCTGTCGGATGCCGGCATGTGCGGCGACTATGATTCCTCGCTGGGCATGGACAAGGAGGAACCGCTCAACCGGTTCCTGTCGAAAATCCCGAAGGGCCGTTTCGAGGCGGCCTCCGGCCCGGCGACGATCTGCGGCGTCGCGGTCGAGATTTCCGATCGTACCGGGCTTGCCGAAAAGGTCGCGCCGCTGCGTCTCGGTCCTCGCTTGCAGGAAGCCATGCCAGACTGGTGGTAACGGGTTTATCGATCAGTCGTTGAACCGGTCGCCGAACGGGAAGATCGGCTTTATCTTCTCGCAATTGTAAACGACGCAGCGCGGATTGTCTTTCGCGGGGACCGTGTGGGCGACATGTCTCTCGCCGATGGGGCAGTTTCGCTGCGGGCTCTCGTAACGATCATAGAGAAAATAGTTGGCGATGTTCTTCGACGGGTAGCGCACGACTGCGGACCCGTCGCGGATGATCGTCTGCTGGACGGTCGCACAGCTGTTGAGATCCGCGCGGATGCGGGCCACGGCGTGCGCCTGGGTGGCGGCGAGCATTGCGGCCGATGCCAGCGCGCCGATGCGGATGAGATGGCGATTCATGGGCGAACTCCTGTTTTGAGGTCAGATAGAACGCGAATCGGTCGGAAGCGTGATCGACCGTCCGGCAAAACGTGCCGCGGCCTTCGGTTCACTCTTCTCGCGACGTGCCTAACCCCTGAAGCCGAGATTTGCAGGGACCATGATCGTAGGGCGTTTCGGCAGATCGCGCACGGTGACGGTGATGGAGTTGCCTTCGAGATTTTCGATCGCGAATTCGGCGCTCATCTTCTCCAGAAAGCTCGTAATCCGGGTGCCGCGAAGATGCATCGGCAGTACGATCGATGAACGGAGCCGGCTGGTGATCTCGGCCATGCCGGTATGCGACAGCGTCAGTCCGCCATCGACCGGCACCATCAGGATATCGAGACGGCCGATCTCGGCATAATGGGTATCGGTCAGCGCGTGGTGCAGATGTCCGAGATGACCGATGCAAAGGCCGGCGACTTCGAAGATGAAGATGGAATTGGCATCCGGGATCATGCCGCCGCTTTCCCATGCGCGGATGTCGGTCGTTACATTGCGGACATACACGTCATCGACGATGACGTGATGCTCGGCCGGCTCCGGTCCGTTCGGGTTCCAGCCGGGCAGGACATATTCGATGCCGGGATCGGGATTGAGCGTGTAGTGAGTGGAATGGGCCCGGTTCATGGTGACGACGCGCGGCAAGGGGTCCGCGCCGTAGAAGCCGGAGAAATCGGTGGCGATGGCGACTCCGGCCGGCGTTTCGATACGATAGGTGGAATGGCCCTCGAAGCTGATCGTGACCGCCTCACTCACGCCGAGCGGGTTTTCCGATGCGCTGGCGGAAGCGTAAGTGATGCTGGGAAAGAGGTCGGGCAGGGTCCGTGCGATGGCGAGGCACTGGCTCGGCGGCTGGCCGTCGCCGCTGTTCTGGGCGAAGGCGGCTCCGCCAAGGGCGGTCAGCGAGAGGGCGGCAGATGCAATCAGCGTTTTCAGATGGCGCATGGCTGTCTCCAATATCCGGCTTCGATAAAGTCTAGGGAGAGTTCGCCGAATGGCGAATCACATTGAAGTCAGGGGGGCGCCGACACCTATCGGGTTTACTGCGGCACCAGCATGCGGCGTTCCTTCAGGAAGGGGTGGAGCGCCACGGCCTGGCGCAGGATATCCTGGCCTTCATCGAAACGGTTCGTGCTCAGATAGATGAGTCCCACGCCGGCGAGCGCGCCGAAATGGCGCGGCTCCAGCTCCAGCGTTTTCTCAAGGTCTGCGAGGGAGGCGTCGTAGTCGCCTTTCAGAAAATGGATGAAGGCGCGCTGGTTCCAGCCCTCGGCGTAGCCCGGTTCGCGTTCGATAACGCCGGAGAAGGTCTCGAGCGCCGCGTCCCAATCGTAGGCTTCGCGCTGGCGCATGCCGAGCGCGATGGCGTCGCGGATACCAGCGTCGGGGTGGTCGATCCACATCTCCCAGATGGAGTCCTCGGCGCGACGGCCCTCTTCCTCGGTGGTCGCGGCGGCGAGCCGCTCGAACAGGCGGTCGGCGAGCGCCTCGCGGTCGAGCGGCGCGGCCGCCAATGCGAGGGGCCAGAATGCGAAAAGCGCGACGAGCGCTGCGGCAGGCAATCTGAGGCGTAAGGTCATCGGCTCCTCCCGGGCTTCGTTGAATTCTATCGCAGTGCGGTTTTCCGGCAAGAGATCCTCTCGTCGCCCGGCTGGACGCAAGCGGCGATCTTTCATATAAGCCGCGCGATTTTCCTTTATTCGTATCAGACGGAGAGACCATGGCCGGTCATTCACAGTTCAAGAACATCATGCACCGCAAGGGCAGGCAGGACGCCGCTCGCTCGAAGCTGTTTTCGCGGCTTTCGAAGGAAATCACGGTGGCGGTGAAACTCGGCGGCGGCACGACGGATCCCGACATGAATCCGCGCCTGCGACTGGCGATCCAGAACGCCAAGGGCCAGTCGATGCCAAAGGACAACATCCAGCGCGCCATCAACAAGGCGTCGGGCGGCGACGGCGACGACTACAAGGAGATGCGCTACGAGGGCTACGGCCCGGGCGGCGTGGCCGTGATCGTCGAGGCGCTGACCGACAATCTCAACCGGTCGGCCTCCAATATCCGCGCATGCTTCTCCAAGAATGGCGGCGCTTTGGGCGAAACCGGCTCCGTCTCCTTCATGTTCGACCGGGTCGGCGAGATCGTCTACAAGCCGGAAGCCGGCGACGCCGACGCGATCATGGAAGCGGCCATCGAGGCGGGCGCCGAGGATGTCGAGAGCGACGAGGACGGTCACACGATCACCTGCGCCTTCGAGGATATCGGCACGGTGTCGAAGGCTTTGGAAGAGGCGCTGGGCGAGGCGGAATCGATCAATACCGTCTGGAAGCCGCAGAACCGCACGCCGGTTGACGAAGACCGGGCGTCGACCCTGATGAAGCTGTTCGATGCGCTCGACAATGACGACGACGTGCAGAACGTCTACTCGAACGAAGACATCGCCGAGGACGTGATGGAGCGGCTGTCGGCCTGAATCATCAAGGGCGCAGCCCGTCCAGTGCGGGCAGCGTCAGGATGGCGGCCGCGAGGACGATCGTCAGCGCGATGCGCTTGTAGGTCGCCTCGCTGGAAAAGCCGAACAGGTGCGCGCCGATCATCAGGCCGGCAAGATAGACCGGGGTGTAGAGCAGGCCTTGGGTGACGGTCTGCCGGGTGATGAGGTCGGCGAGAAACAGGCCGACGGCCGAAAAGACCGACGTGATCGCGAAATAGATGATCAGGTTGGCGCGCACGAAGCCGGCGCCGGTTCTCAGCGCCATCCAGTAGAGGATGACCGGCGGGCCGCCGATGCCGGCCGCGCTGCCGAGAAAGCCGGACATGCCGCCGACGGCGAGCCGGACAGGCACGTTTCGCGGGCCGTGATAATACCAGCCCGACCAGAGCACCGCGACGGCGACGAAGATCACCGCCGACATGAACCAGCGCAGCGTCTCCGTATCGCCGGTTTTCAGGAACCAGATGCCGAGCGGCATGAAGAGTCCGTAGCCGGCCGCGACGGGCACGAGTTCGCGCAGCTTCACCTTTTTCACTGCCCCGACGATCAGCGGGATCATCGGCAGCGAGTCGATGACCAGCAGGATGACGATGGCGACTTTCGGTCCGAAGGTCATCGAAGCCACCGGGACGACGATCATGCCTGTGCCGAAGCCGGAAAATCCGCGCACGATCCCGGCGACAGCAATAGCGGCCATCAGCACGAAGAAGCCCGCGTCGAGCGGGATGCCCAGAAGTGTCACGGAATAATTCCCGGAAAGAAGAGACACGGTCCTCTCGCATGGCGTGTATTCGAGGGCAAGCTGTGCGTTTTGTTTTCTTTTTGTTCACATAAGCCGTGGCACAGGCTAACGTGACCGCGGAGATGGATATGGGACAGGCGATTCGCATAATCGGGATCGATCCGGGCTTGCGCCGGACCGGGTGGGGCGTTGTGGAAAGCCTCGGCAACAGTCTGCATTTCGTCGCCTCGGGCACGGTGCGGTCCGACGACAAGGCCGATCTCGCCTCGCGCCTCTGCCAGCTGCATGACGGACTTGCCGAGATTTTGCACACACACATGCCACACGAGGCGGCTGTCGAGCAGACCTTCGTCAACACCAACGCCGCCGCGACGCTGAAGCTTGGCCAGGCGCGCGGCGTCGCCATGCTGGTCCCGGCGCGGGCTGGCGTTTCGGTGGCGGAATATGCGCCGAACGCCGTCAAGAAGGCGGTTATCGGCGTGGGCCATGGCGACAAGAAGCAGATCCACATGATGGTGAAGGTTCTGATGCCAAAGGCGACATTCGAGACAGACGACGCGGCGGATGCGCTCGCCATCGCCATCTGCCATTCGCATCACCGGATGAGCGCAATCCAGCGGGCGAGGTTCGCGACGGCATGATCGGCAAGCTCAAGGGAACGGTCGACGAGATCGCCGAGGATCACGTGATCATCGACGTGCACGGCGTCGGCTATGTGGCGTTCTGTCCGGCGCGCACCTTGTCCGGGCTGAACGAGGGCGAGGCCGCGGTGCTGCATATCGAGACCTATGTGCGCGAGGACATGATCCGGCTCTACGGTTTCGCCACCCATCTGGAGCGCGAATGGTTCCGGCTCTTGCAGAGCGTGCAAGGCGTCGGCGCAAAGGTGGCGCTGGCGGTGCTGTCGACACTGTCGCCCGCCGATCTCGCCAACGCGATCGCGCTGCAGGACAAGGCGATGGTGGCGCGCGCGCCGGGCATCGGCCCGAAGGTGGCGCAGCGCATCGTCTCGGAACTGAAATCGAAGGCGCCCGCCTATGCCGGCGGGGCGACCGGCACGATCGGCCTGAAGCAGGAACTGGGCGAGGGCGTCGCATCTGCACCCATCGCCGACGCGGTCTCGGCGCTTTGCAATCTCGGCTACAGCCGCGAGCAGGCGGCGAACGCCGTCGCTGCGGCGGTGAAGGAAGCCGGCGAGGGCGCGGATAGCGCCAAACTGATCCGGCTGGGGCTGAAGGAACTGAGCCGGTAGCAGAACAGGGGATTCCTTGCATTTCGAAAGGCGTATTACTATTGTCGAAACGTAAGACGAATTTGCGAGGAGAGGAAAAATGGGCGCGTATACGACCATGACCTCCAAGGGTCAATTGACTATCCCCAAGGACGTCCGGGAACAGCTCAGCCTGAAGCCGGGAACACGGTTCTATGTCACGGTGCTGGACGGGCGGGTCGTAGCGCTGCCGAAGACGAGACGGCTGGCCGATCTTGCCGGAATGCTCGGCAAGCCGCCGAGCGGCGAAACCCTGTCGATAGAACAGATGGACGAGGCGATCATGGATGCCGTCACAGAAGATGACGAGAGGATCAAGCGGGAGTGGAACGAAGCGCAGAAATGATCGGCGTCGATACAAATGTGCTGCTTCGGTTCCTCGTTGAGGACGAACCGGACCAAAACCGGCAGGCAAAGGATTTCCTGTCAGCCTGTACGCAGGAGGTTCCGGCCTATGTCAGCGCCGTGACACTGGCCGAGACAGTCTGGATACTGAACCGTCGACTGAAGTTTCCAATGCGGGGAATTGCCGAGATGGTGCGTGCCCTTCTCGAGGCTGACGAAATCGTCCTCGAACATGCCGAGGAGCTTGGCTTGCTGCTGCACCAGCAACCGGTTCCATCCGCCGATTTCGCCGACTATCTGATCGCCTGGTCGAACGGTCGCGCAGGTTGTAGCCGCACCATGACATTCGACAAACGCGCGGCGAAATCCGTTCCCGGCATGGAGCTTCTCCAATGAGCGATACGGCGCGCCTGATATCTCCCGAAAAGCGTGGCGAAGACGTCGATGTGGCGCTGCGGCCGCAGACGCTGGACGACTTTACCGGCCAGAAGGCGGCGCGGGCGAACCTGAAAGTGTTCATCGAGGCGGCGCGGGGGCGCGGCGAGGCGCTGGACCATGTCCTGTTCGTCGGTCCGCCCGGTCTCGGCAAGACGACGTTGGCGCAGATCATGGCGAAGGAACTGGGCGTCAATTTCCGCGCCACATCCGGCCCGGTGATCGCCAAGGCGGGCGACCTTGCGGCGTTGCTGACCAATCTCGAAGAGCGCGACGTGCTGTTCATCGACGAGATCCACCGGCTCAATCCGGCGGTCGAGGAAATTCTCTATCCGGCGATGGAGGATTTCCAGCTCGACCTGATCATCGGCGAGGGGCCGGCCGCGCGCTCGGTGAAGATCGATCTCGCGAAATTCACCCTGGTCGCGGCGACGACGCGGCTCGGGCTGCTGACGACGCCTTTGCGCGACCGGTTCGGCATTCCGGTGCGGCTCGATTTCTACACGACCGAGGAACTGGAAACGATCGTCCGGCGCGGTGCGCGGATCATGGGGCTCGCGATGAGCGACGACGGCGCGCGCGAGGTGGCGAAGCGGGCGCGCGGCACGCCACGCATTGCCGGGCGGCTGCTGCGCCGGGTGCGCGATTTCGCCGATGTGGCGAAGGCCGAGAAGGTGACGCGCGAGATCGCCGACGAGGCCCTGACACGGCTCGATGTCGACGCGATCGGGCTCGACATGCTCGACCGGCGGTATCTGACGATGATCGCACGCAATTTCGGCGGCGGACCGGTCGGGATCGAGACGATCTCCGCGGCGCTGTCCGAGCCGCGCGACGCCATCGAGGACATCATCGAGCCGTTTCTGATCCAGCAGGGCTTCATACAAAGGACACCGCGCGGGCGCATGCTGACGGCGCGGGCGTGGGGCCATCTCGGTCTCGCGATGCCGAAGGATCTCGCGGCCATGCAAGCGAACCTGTTCGAGGGGGACGATTAGAGCCTGCCATGGTTCAATCCAACCATGAAAGGCTCTAAGGCCGCCGTCACCGGCAATCGAAAGAGGCAGGACAGCGTGCCTTTCAAGGTAACCCGATATGCGTTCACGCCGCCGCATTGGCCGACGGGTCTGCGGCTGCGTGCGGTGGCGCTGTCGGATATCCATGCCTGCTGGCCCTGGATGACGAGAGCGCGGATCGAGACCCTTGTCATTGAGGCGAACGCGCTCAGGCCGGACATCTTTTTCCTGCTAGGCGACTATGTGCAGGCCGTGAAGATTTTCGGAAGGCCGGTTCCGCATCCCGATTTCGCGCATCCGCTCGCCGGTCTGTCGGCGCCGCTCGGCGTTCATGCCGTGCTCGGCAATCACGACTGGACCGATGACGAGGGTGCGGTGAAACGCGGCGCGGGACCAACGGAAGCCGGGGAGGCGCTCGAGGCTGTCGGCATACCGGTCTATCACAATCGATCGGTGCGTATCGAACATGGCGGCGGAGCGTTCTGGCTGGCCGGGCTTGAAAGCCAGCGCGCCTTCTGGTTGCCCCGCAAGGAACGGAGCCGGAAGAACCATTTTCGGGGATTGGACGATCTCGACGGTACGCTCGCGCAGGTCACGAGTGACGAGCCGGTGATCCTGATGGCGCATGAACCTGACATTTTTGACAGGGTGCCGGATCGGGTCTCGCTGACACTGTCGGGCCACACCCATGCCGGCCAGATCAACCTGTTCGGCTGGACGCCGGTCGTGCCGTCCTATCACGGCACGCGTTTCCTCCACGGCCATATTGTTGAGGAAGGGCGGCATCTGATCGTATCGGCAGGGCTTGGTTATTCAGGGGTTCCGCTGCGATTCATGGCGCCGCCGGAGATCGTGCTGCTGGATCTTGGCGCATAGTCTCGGGCGGCGTTTGGACTAATCCGTTTTCAATCTGGAGAAGCTTTTCTCGATCCAGTCCGCCACGGCACGCGCCGCGGGATCCTTTTTCAGATGCGGCTGGGTCAACAGCCACGCATCGCGACGGCGGTCGAGCGGGACGAGTTGGAGGCGATCCGTCGCGGTCGGCTCGCCGCCGAGCACGGGAAGAACCGCCGCGGCGCGTCCGGAAGCCAGGACCGCGCGGATTGATGCCGGGCTATTCGACAGGAAGCGCGCTTTCTCTTTAAAACCGAGGCGTGCCAGCTCGGCCATCTCAGGCGTGTCCGCAAGCGAATCCGGATAGGCGCAGACAATCGCGTCGCCTTGCTGCGCAGGTTTGCAAAGAACAAGCGGCAGCGAGGCAAGCCTTCGGATCGTAAAGCCGCCGCGCCGGGGCCTTGCCATGCGGATCGCGATATCCGCTTCATATCGCGTAAAGCTGACATTGGCGTCCGAAGCGAGGAGCGAAAGCGTCAGGCCGGGATGCATGTCGAGGAATGCCGCAGCATGCGGAGCAAGCACCCGATCACAAATACTGGCAGTTGCGGCGATGCGGACATGACCGGAAACGCCTTTCCCGTCTGCCGGTATCGCGCCTATGGCTATCGCATGCGCGCTCATCGCTTCGACATGGCCGATCACCTCTGCGCCCCGAGCCGTCGGCTGGCGCCGTCCATCGACAGCATGGAACAAGGCGAAGGGGAATGACGCCTCAAGGCGGGCAATTCGGCGCGCGACCGTCGTTGCGTCCAGCCCGGTCTCGGCTGCGGCGCCGGCATAGGTGCCGGATCGCGCGAGAGCGGCGGCGACTTTCAGATCGTCCCAGTCCATTTATTCGTGTCCTGCAAATTTGCAGGCCATAACTGCAATAATGCTGCGTGATTGCAAGTCTCTGCGCGGATAGGGTGCGACCGCAACAGGAGACATGCCCATGAGCTACGCGAAGACCCTTTTGGAACTGTCAGGCGCCGACCTGACGCCGGCCCGGCTTGGAGAGGCCTGTCTCGTGCTGATCGATTATCAGCACGAGTATCTGGAAGGGCCCCTGGCGCTGCCCGGTGCGGCCTTGGCTGTCGATGAGGCCGGACGCCTGCTCGACAGCGCAAGGGCCGCCGGCACGCCGGTGATCCATGTCGCGCATCGCGGCCGGGAAGGGGGCCTGTTCGACCGCGACGCACATCGCGGCGCCATTATCGACTTGCTTGCTCCGAAAGCCGGCGAACGGGTTATCGAGAAGCCTCTGCCGAACGCTTTTGCGCAGACCGGGCTGGACGCGGAGTTGGCGGCGACCGGGCGGCGCAAGCTGATCGTGGCCGGATTCATGACGCATATGTGCGTCAGTGCAACGACACGGGCCGCGCTCGATCAGGGCTTCATGTCGACAGTCGCCGCCGATGCCTGCGCCAGCCGCGACCTGCCGGATGGAACCGGCGGCACTATCTCTGCCGCCGAGGTGCATAGGGTCGCATTGGCGGAACTGGCCGACCGTTTCGCGATCGTCGCGCGGGGCGACTGGATGGTTGACTGAGCAATACGACTGCCGGGGTTGCGCGAGCGGCCCAAATCGTGGAGATGGGCCGGTGAAAGGCATGCGCTCAAGCGTGTCGGCGTACCAACCACGGCGGGGTTTGGGATGATCGAGGGAAACGAAACCCTCTCGGGCCGGATGACCGACGCCGGCCATGAATTGCTGGCGCGGGTCTATTATGCCGACACGGATTTCTCCGGCGCGGTCTATCACGGCCGTTATCTCGAGTTCCTCGAACGCGGACGGTCGGACTTCCTGCGCGTCCTCGGCGTGCATCATACGGACCTGCAGGCGGGCCATACCGGCGAGCCGCTCTTCTGGGTGGTGAAGCGCATGGAGATCGACTTCGTCGCGCCGGCGCGCATCGACGATGTTTTGACGATTTCGACCAGGGTCGCAGAACCGGGCAAGGCGCGCATCCGCATGGCGCAGGAAATCCGCCGCGGCGGGGCGCTGCTGATCGCGGCGACGGTCGAGGCCGCGGTGATCAACGACGCCGGCAGGCCGCGCCGCTTTCCGAAGGAATGGCTCGCTTTGTTCGCCACGCCGGGGGCGCAGGCCCCGAATTCCGGCGAAATGTCATGAAATGAACGCAATTGCCCCCGTTTCACTAACGAACCGTTAACAATAACGATTCATGAATGGGCAGGCCCGAATACGGCCTTGGCGACGCCTTTGTTTAACCCAATTTGTCGTCGAGAGCCTGAGCGGTCCGCGCTCGGGATGGTCCATGACAAGCGGGCCGCATAACGCAATTCAACCTCACATCCGGGACTCGAGGGGAAGACATGGAACAAATCGGGTTGGCCGCGCCGGGAGCGGAATTGTCGCTTTGGGCGCTGTTCATGCAGGCGGGCTTCGTCGTCAAGATCGTCATGATCGGCCTGCTGGCCGCATCGGTGTGGTCCTGGGCGGTGATGATCGACAAGACGCTGGCCTATGGCCGCATGCGTCGTGCCTTCAACCGCTTCGAGGACACGTTCTGGTCCGGCCAGTCGCTGGAAGAGCTTTACCGCTCGCTCGCCGAGAAGAAGCCGACCGGCATGGGCGCGCTCTTCGTCGCGGCGATGCGTGAGTGGAAGAAATCGTTCGAACGCGGCGCGAAATCGCCGATCAGCCTGCAGACGCGTATCGACCGCGCCATGGACGTGGCGCTGTCGCGCGAGATGGAGGCCATCGAGGGCCGGCTCGGCTTTCTTGCCTCCGTCGGTTCGGCTGCGCCGTTTATCGGCCTGTTCGGCACGGTGGTTGGCATCATGACCTCTTTCCAGGCGATCGCCGGTTCGGAATCGACCAATCTCGCCGTTGTCGCGCCGGGTATCGCGGAAGCGCTGCTGGCGACTGCGCTCGGCCTGGTCGCCGCCATTCCCGCCGTTATCGGCTACAACAAACTGACCTCCGACGCGGCCAAGCTCAGCGCGCGCATGGAAGGTTTCGCCGACGAGTTCTCGGCCATCCTTTCGCGCCAGATCGACGAGCGCTCGTCGGCCGGCCAGCGCGCCCAGGCGGCGCAGTGATGCGGCGGAAAACGGAGTGATCCGATGGCCATATCGATGAACACAGGCGGCGCCCGTTCGGGACGCCGCGGCCGCAGGGGGCGCAGCAAGGCGCTGATGTCGGAGATCAACGTCACGCCATTTGTGGATGTGATGCTGGTGCTGCTGATCATCTTCATGGTCGCCGCCCCGTTGCTGACGGTCGGCGTGCCGATCGACCTGCCGGAAACGCGCGCCTCGGCGCTAAATTCCGACACGCAGCCGATCACGATCTCGATCCGCGACAATGGCGAAATCTACATCCAGGAGACAGCGATTCCGATCGATGAAGTCGTGCCGAAGCTCGAGGCGATCGCCGAGACCGGCTATGATGAGCGTATCTATATCCGCGGCGACCAGAACGCCGATTACGGCACGATCATGCAGGTCATGGGCCGGATCAATCAGGCAGGTTTCAAGAATCTCGGCCTCGTAACCCTGCAGGAACAGCAGGACCAATAAATACATGCGCGTCGGCCTCGTCACATCGGGCATTCTGCACGCGGTCATCCTCACCTGGGGGATGGTCGCGCTACACGCGCCGGACGCATTCGACGTGCCCGACGTGGAGTCGCTGCCCGTCGAGCTGGTGACGCTCGCCGAAATCACGCAGGTGCAGAAGGGCGCGGAAGACGCCAAGAAGGACGGGCCGGCGACGCCGGTGCCGACCGAGAAGCCGCCGGTGGATCCGGAAGCCGAGAATGTCGGCGACCAGAAGCTCGACCAACAAGCGCCCGAGACCGCAGAGCAAAAGCCGGTCGAAGTAGAACAGGCGCAACTGCCGAAGCCGTCGGAAGCGCCGACACCCGAGCCTGCCCCGGCGCCCGAGCCGGTCGAGCAGGTTGCGCCGGAACCTCAACCCGAGCCGACGACCGAGGTTGCAGCGCTGCCGGAACCGAAACAGGAGGTCGAGCCGGACCCCGTGCCCGAAGTCGCGCCGCAGCCGGCGGAGACGCAGCCACAATCGCGCATCCCGGACAGCGTGCCGCTGCCGACGCGCCGGCCAGAGCCGCCCAAGGCGCAGACCGCCAAGACCGACGAGCGCCGCAAGACCGAGCCCGAAAAAGCGCAATCGGCGCAGCGCGCACCGGAAAGCGACTCGAAGAATGATGAAGTTGCGGCCCTTCTGAACCAGGAAAAGGCGTCGGGCGGCGGTGCGCAGCGCACGACGCGCGAGGCCTCGCTCGGTGGTCAGCGCAACACCGGCGGCTCGGAGTTGACGCAAAGCGAGATGGATGCGCTCCGCAATCAGATCCAGGCCTGCTGGAATCCGCCGGCGGCGGTCGACGCCTCGGATCTGAAGGTCTCGGTGCGGTTCCGCCTCGACCAGTCCGGCATGCTGGACGGCAATCCGCAGGTGACCAAAAGTTCCGGCAATCGCGCGGCCGACGAGAGCGCGCGGCGCGCGATCATGATTTGCGAACAGCGTAACCAGGGCTACAAGCTGCCGGCGGAGAAATATGACGCGTGGCGCGACGTGGTGGTGAATTTCGACCCGAGCGAGATATACCGGTGAGGACAGCCTCCCGCGTGACGCCCGGAACAGGAACGGGACGAGAAGGACAGACGGAATGAAAATGCTGACCCTGCGATCGATCGCCTTCGTTATGATGGCTATTACCGCACTCGCCTTTGGTGGACAGCCGGCCCGCGCGCTGGTCGAGATCGACATCAACCAGGGCAATATCGAACCGTTGCCCATCGCGATTACCGATTTCATCTCGTCCGACGGTATCGGGGCGCAGATTTCGGGCGTGATCGCCAACGACCTAAAGAATTCCGGGCTGTTCGCGCCGATTGGCAAGGGCGCCTTCATCGAGAAAGTGTCCAATCCCGATGTCGCGCCGCGTTTCGAGGACTGGAGGGTGATCAATGCGCAGGCGCTGGTGATCGGCCGCGTCGTCGAGGAGGGCGACGGGCGGCTGCGCGCGGAATATCGTCTCTGGGACACGTTCGCGGGCGAGCAGATGGCCGGCGAGCAATATTTCACCAATCGCGACAACTGGCGCAGGGTCGCCCATATTATCGCCGACGCGATCTACAAGCGGCTGACCGGCGAGAAGGGCTATTTCGATACACGCGTTGTCTTCGTTTCCGAATCCGGCCCGCGCGACGCCCGCGTCAAGAAGCTGGCGATCATGGATCAGGATGGGGCGAATGTCCGCTATCTGACGCGCGGCGACAATATCGTTTTGACACCGCGCTTTTCGCCGACGCGCCAGGAAATTACCTATATGGACTTCGCCGGCGGCGAACCGAAGGTCTATCTATTGCAGCTCGAAACCGGGCAGCGCGAACTGGTGGGCGATTTCCCGGGGATGACCTTCAGCCCGCGCTTTTCGCCTGATGGCCAGCAGGTGGTGATGAGCCTCGAGCAGGGCGGCAACGCCAATATCTACTCTATGGACCTGCGCACGCGCCGCACGACCCGGCTGACCAATTCCAACGCCATCGACACCTCGCCGTCATTCTCGCCGGACGGGTCGCGTGTCGTATTCGAATCCGACCGGGGCGGCCGCCAGCAGCTCTACGTGATGGGCGCCGGCGGCGGCGAGCCGCAGCGAATCTCGTTCGGCAATGGCTCCTATTCGACGCCGGTCTGGTCGCCGCGCGGTGACCTGATCGCCTTCACCAAGCAGTCGGGCGGGCAGTTCTCCATCGGTGTGATGCGTCCGGACGGGTCCGGCGAGCGTATCCTGACGACGGGCTTCCACAATGAAGGGCCGACGTGGGCGCCGAACGGCCGCGTGCTGATGTTCTTCCGTCAGGCGGCAGGAGCTGGCGGCCCGCAGCTTTATTCGATCGATCTGACGGGACGTAACGAGCGGCAGATCCCGACGCCGGAATTCGCTTCCGACCCGGCATGGTCGCCGCTTTTGGAGTAGCTGCCCGGAAGACGCCGCATTTTCGCCATATCGCGGAAACGAAGCGATTTACGCCCGATTAACCCTGTTTCTTGTGCCGCGGTTAACTCCGACAAGGTTACCAAAGCTTCAACGAATTCATTCAAATTCCAGGAGAGCCGGCCATGCGCCGAATTCCACTTACTCCCGCCAAGATCGCCGCGATCTGCCTTCTCGCCGGTTTCGCCGCCACAGGCTGCGCCAGCAAGAAGTCGCTGCCCAACAATGCCAGCGAACTCGGCCTGAACGGGGCCGTTGCAGGCTCCTCGCAGGACTTCACCGTCAATGTCGGCGACCGCATCTTCTTCGATACGGACTCGTCCGCGATCCGCGCGGACGCCCAGCAGACGCTGGCCCGCCAGGCGCAGTGGCTGAACCAGTATCCGCAGTATTCGATCACCATCGAGGGTCATGCCGACGAACGGGGAACGCGTGAATACAACATCGCTCTTGGCGCGCGCCGCGCCGCAGCGACCCGCGACTTCCTGGCGTCGCGCGGCGTGAATGCAAGCCGCATTCGCACGATCTCCTATGGCAAGGAACGTCCGGTCGCGACCTGCGACGATATCTCGTGCTGGTCGCAGAACCGCCGCGCCGTTACGGCACTGGGCGGCGGAAGCTGATCCAATCGGCATTTGGGAATGAGATAGCGGCTTCGGCCGCTATTTTCGTTTCGGATTTCAGACAAAGTTTTGTCGAATTGGACCTCTTAATGATACAGGCTGTCCCAGCCGTATCCGAGAAAGCGGGAGATTTCAGACATAATGGTTTCAATGCCGGTATTCATCAGGGCGACATTCGCTGCCGCCGCGCTCGCCGCGGGCGGGGCGCAGGCTGCCGAATGGCGCGGACTGCCGCAAGGCAGTTACGAAGTGGCGCAAGCGGCCGATCCGCGCGTCTATCAACTCGAGGAACAGGTTCGCTCGCTTAACGGCAAGGTGGAGGAGCTGACATTCCAGCTTCTCGAATTGCAGGAGCAGTTGCGCAGGAACCAGGAAGACAACGAGTTCCGTTTCCAGCAGCTTGAGGGTTCGGGCCAGCCGATGGACGGCGGAAGCAGCACGTCCGGCGATGCCGGCGACCTGGCGGTACCCGGTGCAACCGAGACCGCCGATGCCGCGCCGCAGGCCGCTCCGGCGCAGCTTTCCCAGCCCGTGCCCGATGCGAATGTCGCTCAGAACAGCGGCAACAGCAGCCGGGTGCTCGGCACGGGCCCCCGCAATCTCGGCACGTTAACGGTGGACGGCCAAGGTAATGTCGTCGACGGGACCGTCGATTTTTCTCCGAACCAGATCGATCAGGCGATTGACGGCGAGGCCGTCGCCAGCGTTCCGGCGCCAGAGGAGCCGGAAGCTTATTACCGCTCGGGCTATCAGCGCGTACTCGATGGCGATTACAAGGACGCCGAGGGTATCTTCCGCTCATTCGTCGAGTTGTTCCCGAATGATCCGCTGACGCCGGATGCGCGCTTCTGGCTGGCCGAGAGCGTGCGCGCACAAGGACGCCCGGAGGAAGCCGTCGAAATCTTCATCGCCTTGCGCAAGGCCTATCCGGACATGCAGAAGGCTCCGGAAACGTTGCTCAAAATCGGTCAGATCATGTTTGACCTCGGCGACCGCGACGTCGCTTGCGTCACTTTTACGGATGCCGAATCGAGCTATCCGAACATGTCCGCTACGGTGCGTGCGCGCATCAGCGAAGAGCGCGCCCGCGCAAAGTGCTGAACGCCGACAGCGTGACCGTTCCGGTCCGGCGTATCCTTTCCTCCGTCCAGTTCGGCTCCCCGCGCGGCATTGCGATCGCTCTTTCAGGTGGCGGCGATTCGACGGCTCTCCTTTGTCTCCTGCATGATTTTTATTCGGAACGCGGCGAAGAAGATCGTCTCTTCGCGGTAACCGTCGATCACGGTTTGCGACCGGATTCCGCGGCCGAGGCGCGACGCGCAGGAGAATTCTGCGCGGCGCTCGGCGTTCCGCACACGATCCGGCATTGGGAGGGCGTCAAGCCTGTTGCGGGATTGCAAGCCGCAGCGCGAGAGGCGCGCTACCGTTTGCTGGCGGACGCCGCCACCGCCGCGGGCTGCGGCCTGGTGATGACGGGGCACACGCTCGACGACCAGGCTGAAACCGTAGCCATGCGGAGGGCGCGGGGAAACGGGAGGGGGCTTTCCGGTATAGCACCGGCCACGCTCCACGATAAACGGATCTGGTTCGTTCGCCCGCTGATCGGTCAGCGGCGCAATGATTTGCGAGCATTTCTGGCAGAGCGCGGGCAGGGCTGGATCGACGATCCGTCCAATATCGACCCGCGCTTCGAGCGGGTCCGCATGCGTGAGGCCATCAGACGGGACCAGCGTGATTCAAAGATCTTTCGCGTCGCTTTCGAAGCGCGCTGCCGGCAGTCCGAACAGGCGGCGGCGCTGCTTGCCGATGATAATACGTGGTCGTTTGACCGCGACGCGCGCACTGCCGAATTGATTGACGATAGAGCGACCGGTCACGAGGCGTTCCCGCTGGCGCTGGCGGTCGTCATGGCCTGGGCGGGGTATGGCGCGCATTTGCCGGGCGGACCTGTCCTAGAAAAGGCGGTTGTCTTCTGCTCGGATGCGGCGTCCGGCCGGAAGATGACCGTGGCGGGCTGCCTGCTGTCGAAGGCTCAGGGGCGGGTGACGATCTGGCGCGAGGCGCGCAATACGCGCAATGGCGGTTTCGGTTTCGATCACCTTCTGCCGAGCCCCGATCATGCGGTCGCCGAGGCGCTGGCGCGACGGGTAGGAGCGGCCACCTTTCCGCCGCCGCCGCTTTCCGGTTACCCTGATTGAACAGAAACGTCGCAGAACTGGCCGATTGCCTTGGCAATGCCCAGCTTCGCACCTATGTTTGACTGAAGATTTGCCGCCGCAGTGATCGGGGGCCCAGCAACGAGACGGAAATGAACCCGAATTACCGGAATTTTGCCCTGTGGGCGATCATCGCATTAATGCTGATCGCACTCTTCAACATGTTCGACAATCAGCCGACGTCGTCGGCCAGCCGCGAAGTGTCCTACTCGCAGTTCCTGCAGGACGTATCGACCGGCCGTGTCAAGTCGGTGACGATTTCCGGCGAACAGATCAGTGGCACCTACAGCGATTCCGGAACGACCTTCCAGACCTATTCGCCGGGCGATTCCAATCTCGTCAGCCGACTTGAAGATCAGGGTGTCGAAATTCGCGCCCGGCCTGAGAATGACGGCTCCAACTCGTTCCTATCCTATGTGTTCACCTGGCTGCCGATGATCATCATCCTCGGTGTGTGGATCTTCTTCATGCGCCAGATGCAGGGTGGCGGATCGCGCGCGATGGGATTCGGCAAATCGAAGGCGAAGCTTCTGACCGAAGCGCATGGACGCGTCACCTTCGCCGACGTGGCCGGCGTGGACGAGGCCAAGCAGGATCTCGAGGAGATCGTTGAGTTCCTTCGCGATCCGCAGAAGTTCCAGCGTCTGGGCGGCAAGATCCCCCGAGGAGTGCTGCTCGTCGGGCCGCCCGGAACGGGTAAGACCCTTCTGGCGCGTTCGGTCGCGGGCGAGGCCAACGTGCCGTTCTTCACCATTTCCGGTTCGGACTTCGTGGAAATGTTCGTCGGTGTCGGCGCGAGCCGTGTGCGCGACATGTTCGAGCAGGCCAAGAAGAATTCACCCTGCATCATCTTCATCGACGAAATCGATGCGGTCGGCCGCCACCGCGGCGCCGGTCTCGGCGGCGGCAATGACGAACGCGAGCAGACGCTGAACCAGCTGCTTGTCGAGATGGATGGCTTCGAGGCGAACGAGTCGATCATCCTGATCGCGGCGACCAACCGTCCGGACGTGCTCGACCCGGCGCTTATGCGCCCGGGCCGCTTCGACCGCCAGGTCGTCGTGCCGAACCCGGATATCATTGGCCGAGAGAAGATCCTGAAAGTGCACGTGCGCAACGTGCCGCTGGCTCCGAATGTCGATCTCAAGGTCATCGCTCGCGGTACGCCGGGCTTTTCGGGCGCCGACCTGATGAACCTCGTCAACGAGGCTGCCCTGATGGCGGCGCGACGCAACAAGCGTCTGGTCACCATGCAGGAATTCGAGGACGCCAAGGACAAGGTCATGATGGGCGCCGAACGCCGCTCCAACGCCATGACCGAAGAGGAGAAGCAGTTGACGGCCTATCACGAGGCCGGGCACGCCATCCTCGCGCTCAACGTTCCGGCGTCCGATCCGGTCCACAAGGCGACGATCATCCCGCGCGGCCGCGCTCTCGGAATGGTGATGCAGTTGCCGGAGGGCGACCGCTACTCGATGAGCTACAAATACATGATCTCGCGTCTGGCGATCATGATGGGCGGGCGCATCGCCGAGGAAATGAAGTTCGGCAAGGAAAACATCACCTCCGGCGCTGCCTCGGATATCGAGCAGGCAACGAAGCTGGCGCGCGCGATGGTCACCCAGTGGGGCTTCTCCGACAAGCTCGGGCAGGTTGCTTATGGTGAGAACCAACAGGAAGTGTTCCTCGGCCACTCGGTGGCGCAGCAGAAGAACATCTCCGAGGATACCGCCCAGATCATCGACATGGAAGTGCGCCGGCTGGTCGACGAAGCCTACGAGACCGCGCGCAAGATCCTGACCGAGAAGAAGAAGGACTGGATCACGCTGGCCGAGGGGCTGCTTGAATACGAAACGCTGTCAGGCGAAGAGATCAAGGACCTCCTGGCCGGAAAGACGCCGTCGCGCGACATGGGTGACGATACGCCGCCGTCGCGCGGGTCCGCGGTTCCGAAGGCCGGCTCGAAGGAAAAGGCCGACAAGCCAGGCGACGAACCGGATGCCGGCATGGAGCCGCAGCCGCAGGGCTGAGACCCTTAACCGTGGATACAAAATCAAAGAGAAAGGCCGCCTGAGCGGCCTTTTTTCGTTGAATCGCGTGGTGTATAGGAAAGCGCCAGGCAGAGCGCAAAACAATCCCGTGCAACCGGCAGGCATTTCATGAAACGCAAATATTTCGGCACCGACGGCATACGTGGAACCGCGAATGCCCATCCGATGACGCCCGAAGTGGCGATGAAGGTCGGCATGGCGGTCGGCGTGACATTCCGCCGTGGTGCGCATCGCAACCGGGTCGTCATTGGAAAGGACACGCGGTTGTCGGGCTACATGCTGGAAAACGCCATGGTAGCCGGTTTCACCGCGGCCGGGATGGACGTGTTCCTGCTAGGCCCGGTGCCGACGCCCGCCGTGGCGATGCTGACGCGGTCGCTGCGCGCCGATATCGGCGTGATGATATCCGCATCCCACAATCCCTTCCATGACAACGGCATCAAGCTGTTCGGCCCCGACGGCTACAAGCTGTCAGACGAAAAGGAACTGGAACTCGAGCGGCTGCTCGGTCAGGACCTTTCGCGCAAACTCGCCAAGCCGGACAAGATCGGCCGGGCGAAACGCGTCGATGGCGACCTCTATCGCTATATCGAGTTCGCCAAGCGGACCTTCCCGAAGGAGATGACACTGTCGGGCATGCGTATCGTTGTCGACTGCGCCAATGGCGCGGCCTACAAGGCGGCTCCGGCGGCGCTATGGGAGTTGGGCGCCGAGGTGGTGACGATCAACAACGAGCCCGACGGCTTCAACATCAACATGGAATGCGGCTCGACCAATCCGGCCGCCCTGTCGAGGAAGGTCGATGAGGTCCGCGCCGATATCGGCATTGCCATGGACGGCGACGCGGACCGTATGCTGATCGTCGACGAAAAGGGCAAGGTGGTCGACGGCGACCAGCTGATGGCCATGATCGCGGAGGAATGGCATGCCCGCGGACGCCTGACTGGCGGCGGCATCGTCGCGACCGTGATGTCCAATCTCGGGCTGGAACGGTTTCTCGATGACAAAGGGCTCGGATTGGCGCGCACCAAGGTCGGCGACCGCTATGTGGTCGAGCACATGCGCGAAAACGGCTATAATATCGGCGGCGAGCAATCTGGCCATATCGTCCTGTCGGACTATTCGACCACCGGCGACGGCCTGATCTCCGCGCTGCAGGTGCTCGCCTGTATCCGCGCGGCCGACCGGCCGGCGAGCGAGGTTTGCAAGAAGTTCGAACCGGTACCGCAAATCCTGAAGAATGTCCGCTTCGCGGGAGGCACTCCGCTGGAGGACAAGTCCGTGCAATCGGCCATCGATGCCGGGCGCGATCGTCTCGGCGATGGGCGCCTGGTCATCCGTCCGTCAGGAACGGAACCTGTAATCCGCGTGATGGCGGAAGGTGACGATCGCGTATTGGTCGAACAAGTCGTGGACGATATTGTTGGCGTTATTGCGAACCAAAAAACAGCTGCTTGATCTATAAATATCAATAGTTTGAAGACGGCGCCGCGAGGCGCCGTTTTTTATTTCGCCTGTACAACGTGGTGAACAAACACGGTAAAAAAACACGGTTAAGTGCGTTTTAACCTTTCAAGCGCAATTTGAGGCACGAGGTTGCAATAAGCCTGTAACGAGTTTGGGCCTTGGAAGGACACATCATGAAGACTGCAGCGAAATATCTGCTCGGCGCCGTGGCGCTTGCAGCATCTGGCACCGCTCCGGCTTTGGCCGCGGATATCTATGAACCGCCGGTCATCGAAACGCCGGTCTACCAGGCGCCGGAGGTGATGCCGGCCAAGGTCTCCGGTTGGTATCTGCGCGGCGATGTCGGCTATGCCTGGCATAACAAGATGGACGCGAGCTATGCGATCGGAGATGCCGGGCCGACCCTCCTGGAAGCGGCGCTCTATGGCGAAAGCTTCCGCGGCTCCTATACGATCGGCGGCGGCGTGGGCTACAAGTTCAACAACTATCTGCGTGCCGACGTCACTCTTGACTGGTGGGGCAACGGCAAATTCACCGGCCACACCTACGGCACCTGCGATTTCGGCGGCGGCGACGAGCCTTGCACATCAACCGATATCGCGACGTTCAGCGCGCTGACGCTGATGGCCAACGCCTATGTGGATTTCGGCACCTACGGCCGGTTCACGCCTTATGCGGGCGGCGGCTTCGGCGGATCCTACGTCCATTGGGGCACGCTGGAGAACGGCGCCTGCCTCGATTCCGATCCGTCAAACTGCCAGTATTTCTATCATGGCGGCGAATATGAATATCGCTTCGCATACGCCCTGATGGCCGGTGTCTCGGTTGACGTCTCCTGCAAGCTGGCTGCCGATGTCGGATACAAGTTTCAGCGTATCGCCAGTGGCGGCATGTTCGGCACGGTTGCCAACGCCGGCTACGGACATGACAGCGGCATTACATCGCATCAGGTCAAGGCCGGCCTGCGCTACAAGTTCGGCGCATGCCAGCCGGCACCGGAGCCGATCTACATTCCCGAGCCGCTTCCGGTCTACAAATAAGACCGGATCATCCCGGACGCATACGAGCCCGGCTGCGCAAGCAGCCGGGTTTTTTCGTTCCACTCGAAAAATCGCAGTTAATGAACATGCTTAACCACGACTTAACCCTTGTCCTTAATAGTGCGTGAAGAGGGCGTAGTCGGATGCGAATCCGCCGTGTCCAGGTCAGCGAGAGAGTTGAACCATGACGACTTTGACAAAACGGATCGTAGCCATTGGCGCGGCGGCGGTATGCCTCGCCGCCATCCAGGCGAAGGCTGCGGATTTGGACGGCATTTACGTCGATGATGCAAATTTCATCGAGAAACCGGCGGAGCTGGGCTCCGGGTGGTATCTGCGCGGCGACATTTACTACAACGTCGCCAAGGAGCAGCGCCAAGGCTATTTGTACGACGAAATTTCGGGCGACACGGTCGATTACACGTTCGGCGACGGCTTCGGCTATGGCGTCGGCATGGGCTACCGGTTCAACAGCTGGTTCCGCATGGACGCGACGGTCGATCGCCCGATCTTCTCGGAGGTTACCTCCACCGCCAGCGAAACCTTCAGGGGATCGCGTATCGTCGAGTTCACTTATAACGACGGTAATGGGGATGTGACGTCGGACCGCACGATTTTCTTCACAGCGGACGGCGTCGTTACATCGACGGGATGTACCACAGACGAAGTGACCGCAGGGTGTCCAGGTGTCGGAGATTCAGTTGCGCCGATCGACGGTTCGCGGCTTGACGAACTCGGCTATGCGGTCTGGACGACAATGGCCAATGCCTATGTCGATCTCCCCACAGTGGCGCGCTTTACGCCGTATGTCGGGGGCGGTATCGGCCTGTCGCGCGCCGCCGCATGGTACAAGCTGACGGTCGACTGCGTCGCTTCGATCGACGAAGCCTGCGGCTATCCGGCTGGCGGCCAGGGCGAGATTCTCAGAGATCAGGTGCTGGTGGATGCGACCTACACAAGATGGCTGCCGACATGGTCGGTGCAGGCCGGTGTCTCCTACGCGGTTACCGACAATCTCGATCTGGATCTCGGCTACAAATATATGCGAATCATGAATGTGGCATCCGTGATGGAAGACGCCGGCTTCACGATGGAGAAAAAGGACCTGGACCTGCACCAGGTTCGCGTCGGTCTGCGCTATTCGATCTGGTAGAGACAACACCGTTTCGGTGGGGACGGAAGGGTCGCTTCGGCGGCCCTTTTTCTTTTTGCCGATCACTTTTGCCGCAGCCGCATGAATCCGCTTGACCGGACATGAGCAAAGGAATATCGCCGCACGTGGGACACCTCTCCCCAACGAGAGGCTTCTATCTGAAAGGGTAGCCACGATGACTACGACTCTCCCCACGCCGGACGTGCGTCCGGCAAATCCCCGTTTTTCTTCCGGACCGTGCGCGAAGCGCCCCGATTGGGCGCCCGAAAACCTCGACTTGTCGACGCTCGGCCGATCCCACCGTTCCAAACCGGGCAAGGCAACGCTCGCTGAAGCCATCGAGCTGACGCGCGAAGTCCTCGGTGTGCCGGCGACTTACCGGATCGGCATCGTGCCGGCCTCGGACACCGGCGCCGTCGAGATGGCGATGTGGTCGATGCTCGGCGCGCGCGGCGTCGACATGGTTGCCTGGGAATCCTTCGGTTCCGGCTGGGTGACCGATGTGGTCAAGCAGCTTAAGCTCGACGATGTCCGCAAGATCGAAGCCGGTTACGGCGCGTTGCCGGACCTCTCGACGATCGATTTTTCCCGCGATGTTGTTTTCACCTGGAACGGCACGACCTCGGGCGTGCGTGTGCCGAATGGCGATTTCATTCCGGCCGACCGCGAGGGGCTGACGATCTGCGACGCCACCTCGGCGGCCTTCGCGCAGGACCTCGATTTCGACAAGCTCGACGTGACCACCTTCTCCTGGCAGAAAGTGCTGGGCGGCGAGGGCGGCCATGGCGTCATCATCTTGTCTCCGCGCGCCGTCGAGCGGCTTGAGACCTACATGCCGGCCTGGCCGCTGCCGAAGATCTTCCGCATGACGAAGGGCGGCAAGCTGATCGAGGGCATCTTCAAGGGCGAGACGATCAACACGCCATCGATGCTCTGCGTTGCGGATTATGTCGACGCGCTGAAATGGGCGCAATCGCTAGGCGGGCTTTCCGGGCTGACAGCGCGGGCGGACGCCAATTTCAAGACGATCCAGGATCATGTCGATGCCAGCGGCTGGCTCGAGAACCTGGCACTGGACCCGGCGACGCGCTCCAACACATCGGTCTGCCTGAAGATCGTCGATCCCGACATCACGGCTCTGACCGACGATGAGCAGGCCGCGTTTGCCAAGGCGATCGTCTCGGCGCTCGACAAGCAAGGTGTCGCCTTCGATATCGGCGCATATCGCGACGCACCGTCGGGTCTCAGAATCTGGGCTGGCGCGACTGTCGAGACCGCCGATCTGGAAGCCCTGATGCCGTGGCTCGACTGGGCGTTCGAAGCCCAGAAGACCGCGCTCAAGGCCGCCGCCTGACGACTTTTCCAGGGCGGCCGGCGGCCGCCCCCTTTTCCCATTTTTATTTACATTGAAGGAGGCCTTCCATGGCACCTCGCGTTCTCGTATCGGACAAGCTGTCCGAAACCGCCGTTCAGATCTTCAAGGATCGCGGTATCGGTGTCGATTTCCTGCCGGACGTCGGCAAGGACAAGGACAAGCTGCTCGAGATCATCGGCCAGTATGACGGGCTTGCGATCCGCTCCGCCACCAAAGTGACCGAAAAGGTCATCGAGGCAGCGACCAATCTCAAGGTCGTCGGCCGCGCCGGCATTGGCGTCGACAATGTCGACATCCCGGCCGCCTCGCGCCGGGGTATCATCGTGATGAACACGCCCTTCGGCAACTCGATCACCACGGCCGAGCATGCCATTGCGATGATCTTCGCGGTCGCCCGCCAGCTTCCCGAGGCGCATGCCTCGACTTCGGCCGGCAAGTGGGAAAAGTCGAAGTTCATGGGCGTCGAGATCACCGGCAAGACGCTGGGTCTCATCGGTTGCGGCAATATCGGCACGATCGTCGCCCAGCGCGCCATCGGCCTGAAGATGCATGTCGTCGCTTTCGATCCGTTCCTGTCTGCCGAACGCGCCATGGAACTCGGCGTGGAGAAGGTGGAACTGGACGATCTCTTCGCCCGGGCCGACTTCATCACCCTTCACACGCCGCTGACCGACAAGACACGCAACATCATCGACGCGAAAGCGATCGCGAAAATGAAAAAAGGCGTGCGCATTATCAACTGCGCGCGCGGCGGACTGATCGTCGAAGCCGATCTGGTCGAGGCGCTGAAATCCGGCAAGGTCGCCGGCGCGGGTATCGACGTCTTTGAGGTGGAGCCGGCCACCAAGAACGAACTGTTCCATCTGCCCAACGTGGTCTGCACGCCGCATCTGGGCGCGTCGACGGCGGAAGCGCAGGAAAATGTCGCCCTGCAGGTTGCCGAGCAGATGTCAGAATATCTGCTGAAGGGCGCGGTCTCCAACGCGATCAACATGCCGTCGATCACAGCGGAGGAAGCGCCGCGGTTGAAGCCCTTCGTCAAGCTGGCCGAAACGCTCGGCGCATTTGTCGGCCAGGTCACCGAAAGCGCCATCAAGGAAGTCGAAATCCTTTACGATGGCATCACCGCCGAGATGAACACCAAGGCGTTGACCAGTGCCGCGCTCGCCGGTCTCATCCGTCCGCAGGTCGCCGACGTCAACATGGTCTCGGCGCCGATCATGGTGAAGGAAAAGGGCATCATCGTTTCGGAGGTCAAACGCGACAAATCGGGCGTGTTCGACGGCTATATCAAGCTGACGGTGAAGACCGCCAACAACACCCGCTCGGTCGCCGGCACGGTGTTCTCGGACGGCAAGCCGCGCTTCATCCAGATCAAGGGCATCAACCTCGATGCCGAGATCGGCCAGCACATGGTCTACACGACCAACAACGACGCGCCGGGCATTATCGGTATCCTGGGCACGACCTTCGGCAAGAACGGCGTCAACATCGCCAACTTCCAGCTTGGCCGCAACCGGCCCGGCGGCGACGCGATCGCGCTGCTCTATGTCGACGAGCCGGTCAGCGAGGAAGTGCTGGACGAGGTCCGGGCCTTCCCCGAAATCCTGTCGGCGAAGCCGCTGGTCTTCGACGTCTGACGTTCTGCGATATCAAAATGTGATCGCCGCCGGCTTCGTCCGGCGGCTTTTTTGTGCTATTTTCGAAACTCCAATCCGGTTGCTGCCCGGACGCGCCACAAGACCGACAGAAAATGTGACGGAGCGCGGTCCGACGTCAGCGGCCGGATTTGCTTGCCGCCTCGAGGCTGGCGGCTTTGTTCGCATTGTGCTCCGAAAGCGCGATCCCCCCGATCACCATGACCAAAGCCAGCGCGTGATAGGGATGGAAAGTCTCTCCAACGATGACGATCGCCAAAACCGTGCCAAAAACCGGCACGAGATTGATGAAGAGCCCGGCCCGGTTGGAGCCGATCAGCTCGATGCCGCGGATATAGAAGACCTGGGACAGGATCGACGGGAAGATCGCCGTATAGGCGGCGACGCCGAGCCCCTGCAGGTCGGGCATGTAGCCGGCGCCATGGACATTTTCCCAGATCGCGAAGGGCCACGAGACGACCATCGCGGCAAACGCCATGCCCACCATGACCGTTTGCCAATCGAGCGCGGGCTTGTAGCGAAGGGCCACGGTGTAGCCGCCATAGGCAAGGACCGCGATCAGCATGATCGCATCGCCCTGGTTGACTTCGAGCGCAGCCAGCCGGGCGATGTCGCCTCCCGATGCGGTGATCGCGACGCCGATGACGGTAAGCAGGAATCCGAAAATCTGGACAGGCCCGATGCGCATGCCGAACAGGACCAGGTTCGTCGCGAAGATCACCAGCGGCATGGCGGCCTGTTCGATGGTGACATTGATGGCCGATGTGTATTGAAGCGCGCTGTAGAGAGCCAGATTGAACAGGGAAAAGCCTACCGCGCCGAGCGGGAACAGCACTTTCATCGATCGTCTGAGTTCCGGCCATTGCCGCCGCGTATTCGGCCAGCCGATGGCGAGAATGATCGCGAAGGCTACCGTCCAGCGTATCGCGGTCAGCGTCATCGGCGCGATATGGCCGACGGCGAGCTTGCCGGCGATCGCGTTACCGCTCCAGAACAGGGCGGTAAAAATCAGCAGGGCATAGGCGAGGCGGCTCGACGGGGCGGCTGTCATGGAAAATCCGATGGGTGGGCGCGACCGCTCTATCGTAACGGTCAAAAGGCGTAAACCTGTCCGGTCGGGGGGAGCGGCCGATTTTGCGGTACATTCGGGAATTATCTGAATTGCCTATCGCGATTTCGCACGGCAACGTTTAAAAGGCCGCGGGTTTGCAGATGAAATTCGGGACAGTGACCAAATGACTAATGTTGTGGTGATCGGCAGCCAGTGGGGCGACGAGGGCAAGGGCAAGATTGTCGACTGGCTCTCCGAACGCGCCGATGTCGTGGTGCGCTTCCAGGGCGGCCACAACGCCGGTCATACGCTCGTCATCGACGGGGTGAGCTACAAGCTGTCGCTGCTGCCTTCGGGCGTCGTGCGCAAAGGCAAGTTCTCGGTCATCGGCAATGGCGTCGTGTTCGACCCGCATGCCTTCGTCGCGGAACTGGGACGCCTGGCGGAGCAGGGCGTGACGGTCGGCCCCGACCGATTGCGCATCGCCGAGAACACGGCGTTGATTTTGTCGGTTCACCGTGAACTGGACGGTATCCGCGAGGATGCGGCGTCGAATTCGAACACCAAGATCGGCACGACGCGGCGCGGCATCGGCCCCGCCTATGAGGACAAGGTCGGCCGTCGAGCGATCCGGGCGATGGACCTGAAGAACATGGAAACGCTGCCGGCCAAGGTCGACAGGCTGCTGACCCATCACAACGCGCTTCGCCGCGGCCTCGGCTATGACGAGGTTTCGCACGAGACGCTGATGGAGGAACTGCGGTCGGTTTCGGACACGATCGTCCCCTATGTCGATCGCGTCTGGAAAATCCTCGACGAACACCGCAAGCGCGGCGCGCGCATCCTGTTCGAGGGCGCGCAGGGCACGCTGCTGGACATCGATCACGGAACCTATCCCTTCGTGACCTCGTCGAACACGACGGCCGGACAGGCGGCGACGGGCTCCGGCATGGGGCCAGGCAGCGTCGGCTATGTGCTTGGCATCACCAAGGCCTATACGACCCGCGTCGGCGAGGGACCTTTCCCGACCGAGCAGAACAACGAAATCGGACAGTTCCTCGGCGAGAAGGGGCACGAGTTCGGTACCGTGACGGGGCGCAAGCGCCGTTGTGGCTGGTTCGACGCCGTGCTGGTGCGCCAGGCGGTGGCAATCAACGGTATCTCCGGCATCGCACTGACCAAGCTAGATGTTCTCGACGGGCTCGACGAGATCAAGATCTGTGTCGGCTACATGCTCGACGGCGAGGAAATCGACTATCTGCCGGCCAGCCAGGGCGCTCAGGCACGAGTTGAGCCGATCTACGAAACGGTGGAGGGCTGGAAGGCCACGACGGCCGGCGCGCGGACCTGGAACGACCTGCCGGCGCAGGCGGTAAAGTATGTACGCCACATCGAAGAACTGATCGGTGCACCCGTCGCGCTGCTGTCGACCAGCCCTGAACGGGACGACACGATCCTTGTGACCGACCCCTTTCAGGATTAGACCAAGGGGCGGGGCGATTCACATTTCCATTTTTTTGCCTCTTGACTAGGCTACAGGCGCAAAAAACACGCGTGGAATGATTCTTTATGGCAGATTTTGAGGCGGTCCTTAGAAAAACGCTGAGCGGCATGGTCGATCCGTCAGCGGACGCGCGTACCAAGGTCTATGACCGCGCGCGCGCGACTATCGAACGGCAGATCGCCGCCATGCCGAAGCGTCCGCCGGACTCGGTCATCCAACGCCAGTACGAAAAGCTGGACGCGGCCATCGCCATTATCGAGGAAGAATATACCGAGCCGGATTATGACGAGCCGGAGGATTTTCCAGCCGCCGATCAGGAGGACCCGCTGGCGAGTTTCCTCGCCGAGCAGGAAACCGGCGGCGGCCCTTTCTCCAGTTCGCCGCGTCGTGGCGAAGAGCGTGACGAAGGCATTCGTGCCGAGCGCGACACGAGCCGCCGGGCGCCGGAAATGGCGCCGCCTCCGGCGCGCAGCGGACGCCATCCGGTGTTCTGGGTGGCGATCGGCCTGGCGGTTCTCATATTCGCCGGCGCGATCGGGTATGCGGGGATTTCAATCTTCGGATCACCGGGTGGAACCCAAGTAACCGGCGATGATGGGTTGCCGATGCGCGAAGTGCCGAGCACCCGCGTCACAGTCGACGACACCGATCGCAGCGGAACCGAGACCGTGACGGCCAATGCCGATGAAGGCGCGAGCGACGGACCCCCGAAATTCACCCAAAGGCTGACGCCGGACGGCCGAGAGGTCGATGACGGGCCTGCCAACGCGCCCGGCTCCGGCGGCGAGGGCACGTCGGTTGCGGGGCAGTCTCCGGGCGATGGCACCGCCCCGCCTGATGCCGGTTCCAACGGCTCCGATACGGGGGCGGCGCAGGACAACGACCAGCGGGCGAGCCTGCCGGTCGGTCAGCGGGCGATCTTCTACCAGGAACGGACAGGCGCGCAGGCTGGCACGGCCGAGGCCGGGTCAACGATCTGGACGGTCGTCCAGGAATCGCCCGGCGGCGACGCGCCACTGGAACCTGCGATCCGCGCCGAGGCGAACATTCCCGAACTTGGCCTGACGATGGAAATGACGATCCGTCGCAATCTGGACCAGACATTCCCGGCGAGCCACGTGATCGAGCTGTTCTTCCGCGTGCCGGACACATTCGACGGCCGCGGTATTGCCGATGTGCAGCGCATAACCTTCAAGGGCACCGAGCAGGATCCCGGCAATGCGCTAATCGGCGTCGCGGCGCCGCTCGACACGAATATCTTCCTGATTGCACTGACCGATGCGGATACGGCGATCGAGACAAACCTGAACCTGATGCAGCGTCAGGACTGGATCGACATTCCGATGCAGTATATCAGCGGCCGCCGCGCTCTGATCACGCTGGAGAAAGGCGTGCCGGGTGAGCAGGTCTTCAACGAGGTGCTGGCGGCCTGGGAAAAGGCCGGGCAGGCGGGCTGAAGCCCGCCGCGTAACAGTTTCCATGAAAAAGGCCGGGCAATGCCCGGCCTTTTCGGTATTTCAGAGCCAGTTTGCGATCAGGCCGCGGCTTCTGGCTGCCGCAATGCCTTCTGCTGTGCCAGCGCCGCCGCCTTCACGGCGTCCTGTACTTTCTCGAAGGCGCGAACCTCGATCTGGCGCACGCGTTCGCGGCTGATATCGAACTCGCCGGAGAGTTCCTCCAGCGTCAACGGATCCTCGGAGAGGCGTCGGGCTTCAAAGATGCGCCGTTCGCGGTCGTTGAGGACGTTCATCGCGTCATGGAGAAGAACCGAACGCTGTTCGCGTTCATCCTCTTCGATCAGGATTTCTTCCTGGCTATCGCTGTCGTCAACGAGCCAGTCCTGCCACTGGCCGCTTTCGCCGTCGGTGGATTTGATTGGCGCGTTGAGCGAGGCGTCGCCCGACATGCGCTGGTTCATCGAGAGCACTTCTTCCTCGGAAACCTGCAATTCGGTCGCGATCTTCTTGACCTGCTCGGGATTGAGATCGGCGTCGCCAAGCGCGCGGATCTTGTTCTTCGCCTTGCGCAGGTTGAAGAACAGACGCTTCTGGTTGGCGGTCGTACCCATCTTCACAAGGCTCCACGAACGCAGGATATATTCCTGGATCGAAGCCTTGATCCACCACATGGCATAGGTTGCGAGGCGGAAGCCGCGTTCCGGTTCGAAACGCTTGACGGCCTGCATGAGGCCGACATTACCCTCCGAGATTACTTCGCCGATCGGCAGGCCATAGCCGCGATAGCCCATCGCGATCTTCGCGACGAGGCGCAGGTGGCTGGTTACGAGCTTGTGTGCTGCCTCCGGGTCGTCATGCTCGTTATAGCGCTTGGCGAGCATGTATTCTTCCTGGGGCTGCAGCATCGGGAAACGGCGGATTTCCTCGAGGTAGCGGGTCAAGCCGCCTTCGCCGCCGTACAGGCTGGGGAGATTCTGGGCCATTAAGTCAGCACCCTTTCGTTTTTCGAGGTTCCCGCATGATTGCGGCAAACCGTGGGCGCGTCCGTCATTTAGACCGGGCGCAAAAAGATGGGCAAGCGGCACAGCCTTCTCGCCCGTATAGGCGAGATAAGTGTTGCTGCAAGCGGTTTCAAGTCTCGGGTAGGGAACGTCGAAATCCCGCAACCAGTTCCGTCATATCGGCTGGAAGCGGCGTTTCAAAGTTCAGGAGCTCGCCCGTTCCCGGATGGGTAAACGACAGATGAGCAGCGTGCAGGGCCTGCCGGGAAAAGCCGGCAACGATTTCGCGCAGACCGTCGGGCAGCGCGTTCGCCTTGGTGGCGAAGCTTTTTCCATAGTCGCCATCGCCGATCAGCGGATTGCCGATATGGGCCATGTGCACGCGGATCTGGTGCGTACGGCCGGTCTCGAGCCGGCACTCGACTAGGCTCGCGACCGGCGCGACGCCGGCTGGATCGCCGAAACGCTCCCTGACCTGGTAATGGGTGACGGCGTGGCGCGCATCCGGTTGGTGTTCGGAGACGACCGCCTGCTTAAGCCGATCGCGGGAAGAACGCCCGAGCCAGGTTTCGATCGTACCGGCCATACGTGGAGGCGTGCCCCAGACCAGCGCCAGATAGGACCGGCGCATATCAGTGGTGCGACCGTGGTCGGCGAACTGCGCCGACAGTGCCTGGTGGGCGCGGTCGTTCTTGGCTACGACCATGACGCCGCTGGTTTCCTTGTCGAGGCGGTGGACGATGCCTGGGCGGCGGACGCCTCCGATGCCGGAGAGGCTGTTGCCGCAATGGGCCAGGAGCGCATTGACGAGTGTGCCGGAGGGATTACCCGCACCCGGATGGACGACGAGGCCGGCCGGTTTGTCGATGACGATGACGTCGCCGTCCTCGTAGAGCACCGACAACGGAATGTCTTCGGCAGCCGGTTCGGCGGGTTCCGGCTCCGGCAAGGCGATTTCGGCGATGTCGCCCGGTTTCAGCTTGCGTTTCGCCTCGGTGACAGCTTCGCCATTGAGGCGCACATTGCCCTGTTCGATCAGTTGCTTGATACGGCTGCGCGACAGGCCGGAGGCCGTCTCCGCCGCAAGCCACTGGTCCAGCCGCAGGCCTGCGGCATCGTCACCGGCTATCAAGGCTTCCAATTCGCTTTCCGCTTCGTTAAGGCCGTTCGTCATGACGAAAATCTCGGACGATCAAGACGACGAAAAGCCGCTCGATCCGGCTATGGAAAAAGTGCGGCGCAAGCTGGCGCGGCTCATGGTGGTGTCGATCGGCATCATGCTGGTCGGCCTTATGGCTGTGCTGGGCGCAGTTGTCTACAAATCCGGTGCCGGATCGGGTGTAGCCGAGACGGCGCGGGCGACGCTGGAATTGCCTGCCGGCTTTTCCGTCGACGACACGGCTGTTTCCGAAACCCGCATCCTGTTTCGCGGGGCCGGGGAAGATGGCGGCCAGCGGGTGCTCGTCTACGATCTCGCCACCGGCCGCCTCGTCGCGGACCACGCGATCGATCAAGCGAATTAGACTTTAGATCTAGTCTCCCCTGTCAGCTTGCGCATTTTTGTGGCGGAATCAGACACGTGATCAAAAAATTCGCGGATATGACTTTACGACGGGGAACAGTTTCGCTTTCATGATCGGGTCCTTCGGTTCCGCTTGCCTGAAAGGGTGATGTTGCCGCTGACCTCACACGAGCTCTCGTGTGATGCCGCCTGAAAACATGGAGATGTCATGAGTTCAAACCGTGGTGCGGCTGTTCGCTTCGAAAGCGTTCAGAAAAGTTACGATGGTGAAACGCTGGTCGTTAAAAACCTGAACCTCGATATCGCCCGCGGCGAATTCCTGACCATGCTGGGGCCATCCGGCTCCGGAAAAACCACATGCCTGATGATGCTGGCCGGTTTCGAGCCGGCTACACATGGCGAAATCTTTCTCAATGACAGGCCGATCAACAATGTGCCGCCGCACAAGCGCGGCATCGGCATGGTTTTCCAGAATTACGCGCTGTTTCCTCATATGTCCGTGGCGGAAAACCTGGCGTTTCCGCTTCAGGTGCGCGGCATGGACCGTTCCGAGCAGGAACGGCGGATCAAGCGGGCTCTTGACATGGTCGAACTCGGAAGGTTCGGTTCGCGCCGCCCGGCGCAGCTTTCCGGCGGACAGCAGCAGCGCGTCGCCGTGGCCCGCGCGCTTGTGTTCGACCCGGAGCTGGTGCTGATGGACGAGCCGCTCGGCGCGCTGGACAAGCAATTGCGCGAGCAGATGCAGTACGAGATCAAGCACATTCACGAGAATCTCGGCGTCTCCATTGTCTACGTGACGCATGACCAGACCGAGGCCCTGACCATGTCTGACCGGGTCGCCGTGTTCAATGACGGCGTCATTCAGCAATTGTCGGCGCCGGACGTACTCTATGAAAACCCGCAGAACTCCTTCGTCGCGCAGTTTATCGGTGAGAACAACAAACTCACCGGCGAAGTGACGGAGATGAACGGGGGCCAGTGCAAGGTGCGTCTCGAAGACGGGACGGAGCTCGTCGCCGATGCCGTCAATGTGGATGGGGTTGGTGGCAAGACCACGATCTCGCTCCGGCCGGAACGCATCGAGGTCGTGCCGACCGACCAACATGAAAACCATGTCGAAGGCATGGTCGAGGAACTGATCTATCTCGGCGACCATATCCGGGTGCGCATGAAGGTGGCCGGCAATGACGAGTTTATCGTCAAGGTCCGCAACCGCGGCGAGCGCTGGGACTTGGAACAGGGCCAGACCCGCACCATTGGCTGGTCGGCCAGGGACTGCAAGGCGCTGGACGCCGTTGCCTGAATTCGGATTGTCGTCCCCGACCGGGGCGACGAAAGCGGTTGTGACGGGTCCTTTTCCCGTCCGGCCTTCATCGAAAGGGAGTAACTACAGATGAAACTCAAACTTCTGCTTCTGGCCGCCACCGCCAGTTTCGCAGCGACGGGAGCGGCCTTTACCGAGGACCTGCCGGCTTGCGACAATTGCGCGGATTCCATGACCGTCGTCTCCTGGGGCGGCGCCTATCAGAACTCGCAGGTCAAGGCCTATTCCGATCCCTATTCGGAAATGACCGGCACCAAGTTCATCTATGACGAATCCTCCAACGAGGCCGTCGCCAAGCTGCGTGCGATGAACGAAGCCGGCAACATCACCTGGGATCTGGTCGATGTGGAAGGCCCGGACGCCGTGCGCTTGTGCGACGAAGGCCTCGCCATGGAAGTCGATGTCGACGAGATTCTTGCCAAGGCGCCCGACGGCACGCCGCCTTCCGAGGACTTCGGCGATTCGCTGATTTCGCCCTGCTTCATCCCGCAGATCGTGTTCTCGACCACTTTCGGCTACCGCACAGACGTGGAAGCCTGGAATGGCGCAACGCCGACCTCGATGTGCGACATCTTCGATACCGAGAAGTTCCCGGGCAAGCGCGCGCTCGAAAAGCGCCCGAAGAAGAACATCGAGTGGGCCTTGATCTGCGACGGCGTCGCCAAGGCCGATCTCTATGACGTCATGGAGACCGACGAGGGCATCGACCGCGCTCTCGCCAAGCTCGACACGATCAAGGACGACGTGATCTGGTGGTCCGCCGGCGCCGACACGCCGCAGCTGCTCGCCGACGGCGAAATCGTCATGGGCTCGACCTATAATGGCCGTCTCTTCTCGGTGATCGCCGAGCAGAACCAGCCGGTCGCCATGCTGTGGGACTACCAGGTGTTCGATTTCGACGGCTGGATCATCCCGACCGGCCTGCCGGAAGACCGTCTGAACCGCGTGAAGAACTTCCTCTATTTTGCGACGGACACGCAGCGCCTCGCTGACCAGGCGAAGTACATCTCCTACGGCCCGGCTCGCGCATCTTCCGCACCGTTGGTCGGCAAGCACGCCGAGCTCGGCATCGAGATGGGTCCGCATATGCCGACCGATCCGTCCAACATGAAAAACTTCATCGTCAACAACATCGACTGGTGGTCTTCCTATTCGGACGATGTCGACGCGAAGTTCCAGGCCTGGCTGGCTCGCTAAGAGCTGATGCAACCATTGTGGCGCGGCGGTTCGCCGCCGCGCCCGCATTCCAGCAATGCCGGGGAAAAGATGACCAGCACGACCACCGACCAGATCGGCGCCTCAGGCGATGGCATAATGCGCGCTGCCGACGGCACGCCGTTGAAACGCTCGCTGGCTCGCGCCCTTCGGCGCGAAAAACTCAGAAGCTTTCTGCTGATCCTGCCGCTGCTGGCCTTCATCACACTGACATTCCTCATGCCGATCGCCGACATGCTTTTTCGCTCGGTGGAAAACGGCATCGTTCAAGAGACTATTCCGCGCACTGTGGTGGCGCTCAAGGATTGGGACGCGTCGTCCGGGGAATTGCCCAGCGAAGAGGTTTTCGCGGCGTTCCAACAGGACTTTACCGAAGCCTTCAAGAACAAGACACACACGCGGCTCGGCCTGCGGCTGAACTATGACGAGCCCGGCATGTCGGGCCTGTTCCGCAAATCCGGCCGGAAGGCGACGCAACTGGAGCCGCCCTACAGGGAAGGCTTTATCGATATCGACCAGGACTGGGGAAAGCTCGAAACCTGGCGCGTGATAAAGCGCGCGAGCCCGAGCCTGACGGACGGCTATTTCCTTGCCGCGGTCGACGCCGAACGCACCTCCGACGGCCTTCAGATGAAGCCGGAAAAGGAGCGGATCTACCTCTACCTGTTCTGGCGGACCATGTTCCTGTCGATCGTGATCACGGTATCCTGCCTGTTGCTCGGTTACCCGATCGCCTATCTGCTTGCCAATTTGCCCTTGCGGACGTCTAACCTCCTGATGATCCTGGTGCTGCTGCCTTTCTGGACCTCGCTGCTGGTCCGGACATCGGCCTGGAAGGTACTGCTGCAACAGCAGGGGGTGGTCAACGATACACTGGTCTGGCTCGGTATCATCGATACGACGAGCCGGCTTGAGCTGATCAACAACCAGACCGGCACGATCATCGCGATGACGCATATTCTGCTGCCCTTCATGATTCTGCCGCTGTTTTCGGTGATGAAGACGATCTCGCCGTCCTATGTGCGCGCGGCCAAGAGCCTCGGCGCCAATGACTGGACGGCGTTCTGGCGGGTTTATTTCCCGCAGACGGTGCCGGGTATCGGCGCCGGCGCGATCCTCGTGTTCATCCTCTCCATCGGCTACTACATCACGCCGGAACTGGTCGGCGGCACGAGCGGTATCTTCATCTCGAACCGCATCGCCTACCATATCTCGACATCGCTCAACTGGGGCCTAGCCGCCGCGCTCGGCACGATCCTGCTCGGCCTCGTGCTGCTGCTCTTCTATGTCTACGACAAGATCGTCGGCATCGATAACGTGAAGCTGGGATAACCGGGATGGGCGCCGCAACAAACGACCGGACACTCGAAGACAGGATCGCCGCCGGGCGGAGCCAGAACGCGCTGCTTGCCGCCTTGGCGCTGCTGTTCGTCCCGGCTCTCGTCGGACTTTACGTAAACGGCGATTACCGAATCGGCGCGATGATCGGCCTTGCGACCGCGGTCATTCCGGCTCTGCTGCTGCGCGACCGGCTGTCTGGCAACCGCAAACTCGCATTGGCCGTCACACCGGCGCTCGCCGCGTTGGGCGCCTATGTGAATGCTTTTGAAATATGGGTCGCAGTTCTGGGGGCAATCTGCGGATTTGCGGCCGCATGGGTCTTCTTCATGATCAAGGACAACGCGAACTATCGTCCGAACCTGCTGGGGGAAAAGAAATGAGCGCGCTTCCGCCCTATTCCTCGAGCCTGCAGATTTTCTGGTACTACGCCTTCCGGGTGATCTGCGGATTGATCTTCTTCTTCCTGATCTTCCCGATCCTCGTGATCATGCCGCTCTCCTTCAACGCGGAGGATTTCTTCACCTTCACGCCGAAGATGCTGGCCTTCGATCCGGACGGCTATTCGCTGAAGCATTATGTCGATTTCTTCACAAATCCGGACTGGCAGCAGGCGCTGTGGAATTCGGTGACGATCGCGCCGGTGGCGACGATCTTCGCGACCGGGTTCGGCACGGTGGCCGCGATCGGCCTTTCGCAAAGCCATGTGCCCTTCAAGTCGGCGATCATGGCGATCCTGATCTCGCCGATGATCGTGCCGCTGATCATCTCGGCGGCCGGCATGTATTTCTTCTATTCGCGCATCGGGTTGCAGGGCACCTATTGGGGTGTCGTTATGGCGCATGCGGCGCTTGGAACGCCTTTCGTGATCATTACCGTGACGGCGACACTGGTCGGATTCGACCGATCGCTGACTCGCGCGTCGGCAAGTCTTGGAGCCAATCCGGTGACGACCTTCTTCAAGGTGCAGATGCCGCTGATCATGCCTGGCGTGATCTCGGGCGCACTCTTCGCCTTCATCACCTCTTTCGACGAGGTGGTGGTCGTCCTGTTCCTCGGTTCGGCCTCGCAGAAGACGCTGCCCTGGCAGATGTTCACCGGATTGCGCGAACAGATATCCCCGACCATCCTCGCGGTCGCGACTTTGATGGTGGTGATTTCCATCATCCTGCTGACAGTGCTGGAATTGCTTCGGCGGCGTTCCGAAAGGCTGCGCGGGCTGGCGCCGAGCTAGAGCCTTTCAGGGTCAGATAGAAGCATTCTGCCGGAGCAGGTTTGCCCCGAGATCGAGGGATCTGGCGCGGGCCGTGCCGGGGCACGGTCAAGCCG